>VFQQ010000177.1_pt1:0-97500 | contig 161703 bp, 127 predicted proteins | sample 3512341 | NCBI WGS metagenome assembly VFQQ01 (sample SAMN10412373, study PRJNA504923) | tailings metagenome | isolation source: Relicate 2 Philex TSF1 revegetated site | place: Philippines: Tuba, Benguet | collected 2017-08-29 | reverse complement strand
ATCGGCCCAGCGGTCCTTTCGAAGAAACTTGACGGCCGCTGTTTTTCCAGAAGTTCTGTCGAGAGCCCGGTAGACCTTCGCGAAACTCCCTTCGCCGGCGAGCTCCTGGAGAAGGATGTCCGCCTCCCGATGGGTCGGGGTGAGTCCCGCAGTTTCGGAGGGACCGGTTGATCCCGGGGAGAAGAAGCGGGATCTCCGAGAACTCGCGTCCCGTCGTGAGGCGATTGCCTGGTCGATTCGTTCGCGGGAACGGCGAACGGTCCGTTCCGAGCAGCCCCGTTCCCCGGCGATCTCGGCGGAGGTGGCTCCCTCGAGCAGCCGCATCAGGATCTCGCGATCCGTCTTTCCCAACGTGGCGACCAGCTGCTCGACTTCGTCCGAGAGCATCGCCGCGGCTTCCGGTGCCTCTCCGTCCTCGATCGCATCGGCAATCTCCGGGGCCAGCGAGTGTTCCTGTCCCACCGCTCGTCGCCGGGCGTGGTGGCGGCGGGCCTGTTTCGCGATTTTTCGCCGGGTGATGGTGCAGAGGAGTGCCCAGAGATCCTCCGGGGTTTCGGTCGCGGCGAATCCCGCATCTCCCCGCAGTCCGACGAAAAAACTCCGGTAGGCCGAGAGGACCACGTCTTCCGGATCGACCCGGCGACCGAGGCCGGGGGGCAGCCGCCGACGGGTCAGCCCGAGCAGCCTGGAAAAATACTGGTGGAAGAGGGTTTCTTCGGCTCGGCGATCCCCTCGCCGGCAGGCCGCCAGGATCTCGGTGGTCGTCATCCGCTTACGGGGCGGAGTTTCGCCAGCAGACGGTGGAGGGGTCGGCGGAGTTGGCGGTGCAGACATGCGATTCCGGAGGAAATCGAGCTGCGGGGCGGATCGGCTGTCCGGCTCCAGGCCCCGCTTGCCATCTCCTTCCCGAAGGGCCCCGGTTTGGCGGCCTGGTGGAAATGGGATCGGAGGTGCCTGATGGCGATGGTCGTGACGGAGCCCTGCTTCGGCTGCAAGTATACGGATTGCGTGGTTGTCTGCCCCATGGAGTGCTTTTTCGAGGGGGAGCAGATGCTGTTCATTCACCCCGACGAATGCATCGACTGCGGGGCCTGTGTTCCGGAGTGCCCGGTCGCGGCGATCTACTACGAGGGGGATGTCCCGGTTCCGTGGGCGGAATACATCCCGCTCAACCGGGAGATGTCCCTCGTCTCTCCGCGGATCACGACCCGGAAGCCGCCGCTGGCGTCGGCTCCTCCCGGCGAGGGATCAGTCGATCCCCCCTGACGGCTCGGGAACCGGGAGAGTCGACTCCCGCCGGGCGGTTCAGGTTCGGAATCTGGCAGAACCGCTAGGGGTGGGAGCGGCCGAGTTTCCGGCTCGCGCCGATCGATTCGGCGGGAACCGGGGTCGCCAGTCGACTCGACAATCGACGGCATACTGTTTGCCTATATCCTGTGCAGCGATTCAGGAGGGCTTGCAAACCTTGGGAATTCATGGACGATCCCGGGATCTGTCGCGCAGGATCGCGCGAAGCCTTAGCAGCCCTGCTGAAGAGTTGAGCATCGTGCTCGGCTCCGTTCCTGATTTTGAGGCAGCATGAGTTGACGGACCGCCAGCGGAGTCATGAAGAATTTCCGGTGGATCGGTGGAGCGCTCGACTTCGGCACCGGACGGGACATTTCCCGTCTCCCTGAGAGCATGCAGGCGCCTCGCCCACATGGTTTCGTTTGGAGAATTGACTGATGGCGTCCGCTGATCGATACAAGTTGGAATATGTGTGGCTCGACGGCTATCTGCCGGAGCCGAATCTCCGCAGCAAGACCAAGGTGGTCTCGAAGGCCCCCAAGTCCGTCGCCGACCTCCCGCTGTGGGGCTTCGACGGCAGCTCGACCCAGCAGGCTGAAGGGAAGAGCTCGGACTGCGTTCTGAAGCCGGTCGCCCTCTATCCGGACTCGACCCGGAAGAACGGCTTCCTGGTCATGTGCGAAGTTCTGCTCCCCAACGGCGAGCCGCACCCGTCGAACTTCCGCGCCACCGTCGGCGAGTCGGAAGACCTCTGGATCGGGTTCGAGCAGGAATACTTCTTCTGGGAAGACGGCAAGCCCCTCGGATTCCCGACGGAAGGCTACCCCGCTCCGCAGGGTCCGTACTACACCGGCGTCGGCTACAAGAACGTCGGTGGCGTCGCCCGTCAGATCGCTGAAGAACACATCGACATCTGCCTCGACGCCGGCATCGAGCTCGAGGGGATCAACGCCGAAGTGGCGAAGGGCCAGTGGGAATTCCAGATCTTCGGCAAGGGTTCGAAGAAGGTCTGCGACGACATGTGGATGGCCCGCTACCTCCTCCTTCGCCTGACGGAAGAGTACGGCGTCGACATCAACTGGCACTGCAAGCCGCTCGGTAAGGACGTCGACTGGAACGGTTCGGGGATGCACACGAACTTCTCGACCGCGATCCTCCGCGACAAGGGTGGCAAGGAGTACTTCGAGAAGCTCATGGGAGCCTTCGACAAGTACAAGGACGAGCACATCGCCGCGTACGGTCCGGACAACCACCTCCGTCTGACCGGCCTGCACGAAACGCAGTCGATCGACAAGTTCAACTACGGTGTCGCCAACCGCGGCGCTTCGATCCGGATCCCCCACAGCTTCGTCGCTGGCGACGCTTACAAGGGCTACCTCGAAGACCGCCGGCCGAACAGCCAGGCCGACCCGTACAAGATCGTCAGCCGGATCCTCAAGACGATCAATTCGATTGCCTAGTCTGATGAGAACTCCTGCGGGGTGATCCTCCGCGGGAGTTTCCGATCACGCGTGACCTCCTCGAAACACGTCGCCCCGGGCCTTCTGGGGTGGCGTGTTTTTTTGTTGCGGGAGGGATCAGGGCAGGGTGAGCCACGGCGGGCGACGGCCCTCTCCACCGGCGGGCTCACGCCGCGCCGCTCGCCGGCGGACGCACGCTCGCCAGGCGGGTCAGGACCGGGGCGAGCAGCGGTCGCACTCGACGGCGGGCGACAGCTGCTGCGTCAGGTTCATCTGCTGAAGCCGGTCGCGGCGGCGATCGCTGCAGGCGGGGCAGCGGGAGAACTTGTCGAAGTCCCACAGGTCCATGAGGACCCGGCCGCGGCGCATCGCGAGGCCGGCGTCGAACACGGTTTCAATCGATGGGAGGCTCGGCGGAGCAAACCGGCCCTCGTCTGTCAGTCGTTCCAGGATGCCGTTTCCCCCGCGGGTCGGGATGACGGCGCAGCACTGGACGCCCGCCTCGAAGGCGAACTCAAGCGAGCGGATTGCCCACTCGACCCCTTGTTCTTCCGAGAGATGGGGGGGCCGGAGCAGGATGAACGCCCGGACGTCGATGGTGTTGTCCCGCAGGAACGCGACGGCGCGGGAAAAATCGTCGAGCGTCATCCCTTTGTTGAGGGCGGGGAGCACCTCGGGGTGAACGGTCTCGAGGCCGAGGGCGACTTCGAATTCCGCGGGGGCGATCGCGTCCCGGAAGGGAAGCATCCGAGGTCCGCAGAGTTTCGGGTGGTTCTCGACGATCACCCGTTCGAAGGCCCGGACGCGCTCTGCGATGGCGGCGTGGTCTTCCGGACGGATCGCCTTGGTGTCGAAGAAGTTCCCACTGTTGTAGAGCTTGATCTGCCGCGCTGCGGGGAGCCGGGCGAGGGCGTAGTCGATCTGGCGTGGGATGCTGCCGGCGGGGACGGTGTCCGTGGTCGTATTCTTCCAGAGGTCGCACATCAGGCAGTGGAAGGGGCATTCGCGGTTCGTGAGGAACAGCGTGGCGATGTCGACGACCTCTCCGGACGCCGAGCACTCCGGTTCGACGAGGAATGCGTAGGGGCGATCGGGGGCGACGTCGTTGCGGGGTGGCCGGGCCGCGAGGATGTCGTCGTCCGTGAGGATCGGCAGCGGCGACATGGAACGGGCTCACCAGGAAGGGCGCGGAGGCGAAACGCCAAGGTAGAAGCGGGCCGTCCCAAACTCCACCCGGGTGCAGGGGCGGAGCTCCTGCCCGCCGGAGGCGCTTCTCCTGTGGAACCTCGGAATACGACGGGCATCCAACTGCGGGACCGGTGTGGAAGACTCCCTCTCCAGTCACGCCCGCACCGCACTCCCTGCGGCAGTGAATGAGGGAGTCTTCGACGTCGGCTCCCCAAAGCGGACGCCGGAGGTTTGCCGTGGTTCCACAATGGAAGCGCCTCCGGCGGGCAGGAGCTCCGCCCCTGCACCCGGGCAGATCCCCCGCGGCCTTGACCCGGAGCCGCGCCACACGGAATGCTGACGGCTCGTAAGGAGACTTCTGATCACCGAAGACCGGGTGCCGACCGGACTTCGCGCGGAGCGACCATGACCTTCCAAATCCGTCTCGAAGGTGCGCCCGGTCAACCGTACCGCTGGGGAATCGTCCTCGACGGCGATCCGGTCCTGTGGAGCCCCCGGTTCCCCGACCGCAACCGCGCCCTCCTGAACATGCACGAAGTCCTCACGCAAATGGGAGTCCAACCCCCCAAGGACTCCTCGGGACGCTGACTCCCCATCGCGTCACGCTCTAGGCCGCGAAGATCTTCTTAAGCCGCGGGTCGCTCGTCAGCTCCCCCTCCTTGGCGGGGGTCTCGGCAAGCAGCCGGGCAATCACCTTGTCCGGCGTAATCCCTTCGCTCTCGGCGGCGAAGCTCGTCACGATCCGGTGCCGCAGCACCGGCGCCGCCAGAGCCTGGATGTCATCGGTCGAGACATGCGCCCGGCCGTTGAGGAGCGCCCGGGTCTTGGCCCCCAGCAGCAGGAACTGGACCGCCCGCGGCCCCGCCCCCCAGCTCAGCCACCCCTTCACGAAGTCCGGGGCTTCCGGCTCTTCAATACGGGTCTGCCGCACGAGAGCGAGGGCGTAGTTGACGACATGGTCCGAGACCGGGACCTGCCGGACGATCTTCTGCAGCTCGCGGATCTCGCTCACACCCAGGATCGGGTTGATGTTGTCCGCCTGGACGCCGGTGGTCTGGATCGCGATCTGCCGCTCTTCCTGGAAGGTGGGGTACTTCACGAACACCTTGAACATGAAGCGGTCCTGCTGCGCTTCGGGGAGCTGGTAGGTCCCTTCCTGTTCGATCGGGTTCTGGGTCGCGAGGACGAAGAACGGGTCGGAGAGCATGTGCCGGGTCTGGCCGACCGTCACCTGCCGCTCCTGCATCGCCTCGAGGAGGGCGGCCTGGGTCTTGGGCGGGGTTCGGTTGATTTCGTCGGCGAGGACCATGTTGTGCATGATCGGGCCGGGGATGAACTGGAACTCGCGCTGGCCGGTGTCGCGGTTGGTCTGGAGGACGTCGGTGCCGGTGATGTCGGCCGGCATCAGGTCGGGGGTGAACTGGATCCGGCTGAAGCTGAGGGAGAGGCACCGGGCGAGGGTGCTGATCATGAGGGTCTTGGCGAGTCCGGGGACCCCTTCGAGGAGGCAGTGTCCGCGGCTGAAGAGGGCGATCAGGAGCTGGTCGATGACCTCGGTCTGGCCGACGATCACCTGGCTCATCTGTTCGCGGATGGCGAGGTAGGACTGGTTGAGTTTGTCGATGGAAGCCTGAGTCACGTCCGCCATGCGTCGCGTCCTACACCACAGTGCCGCGGGATGTTTCGCTGTCTGTCATCGTACGGCACGGGGGGAAGGGGTGGGAGGGCTTGGCGGGGAATTCGCCGGCGTCCCGCTGGACCGGGGTGGGGGCGGCGTTGGGTTGTGCGAAGACTGGATGGTTCTGACGGCGTCCTGGCCGGCACGGCGCCATTTGCTCAATCCCATCGTGCCACGGCGACCCGGGTGCAGGGGCGGAGCTCCTGCCCGCCGGAGCCAGCGTCCCGCTGGACCGGGGTTAGGCGGCGATGTCGGGTTGGGCAAAGACGCTTACTCCGCCAAGAACGGTGAATCGATAAAGACTCGATGGCTCGAACCCCGCCACGGCCGGCACGACGCCGCCTGCTCAAACCCAACGTCCCACGGCCACCCGGGTCCAGGGGCGGAGCTCCTGGCCGCCGGAGGCGCTTTCGTTGTGGAACCATGGCACACAACGGATGTTCGAGTGCGGACTGACGTTGTGGACACCTCTCTCCAACACGCTCACGCTGCACTCCCCGCGATGGAGGGGAGGGGGAGTTCTCGACGCCGGTTCTCTAAAACGGCCGCCGAACGTTTGCCGCGGTTCCACGATAGAAGCGCCTCCGGCGGGGCCAGCAGCGTGCTGGACCCGGGCAAGAGGTGGCTGGCGGGAATCGTTGTCTCGGCCGGTTCGGAAGATCGCGGGAGTCGGCGATCGACCGGTACACTGCCTTGGTGAGTCAAGCTGCGTTCGTTCGCTCGGCGGAGACTCGGATGAAAGGCCACCTCGCTCTCTGGGTCGGACTCTCCTTGTGGGGAATGTCGTGCGGTTCTGCCCACTGCGATGAGACGGATCGGGGAGTCGCAGTCTACAAGATCTTTGCGAAGCCGGAGATTCATGCGAAGGAACTCCGGGAGATCGGGTTCTTCGCGGCCCACCCCGCGACCCACCGCTATGTCTATCGGTGGACGACAGATCCCCAGGTGTATGCGTCCATCGAGGGTGCCAAGACGGTGCCGCGTGGGACGAGGCTTTTCACGGCTGCCTATGACGGCGTCCGATGGTGGCGATGCCGGCATTCCTTGAGCGACCCGAAAGTGGTGACGGCGATCCTCATCGACGATTCGGAACCGGACTCGAAAGTGCGTCACATACAGATGCGGGGTCGCGTCCCGCAGCGCCCCGTCGAAGCGCGGCCATACGCGTTTCCGGTGTTGGCACCTCTGAACCTGGCGGCTGGGTATCTCGATCAACCCTCCCGAGATCCGACCTGCTTCGCGAAGCCGGTTCTCCGCGACTTTCCGAGTCCCAGTGCGAATCCAACATCGTTTGAGCTGAAGCCGCCGAAAGGGAGTCAGTCGAGCGGAGTCTTAAGCGGCGAACTGGGAGCGGATGGTCGGATCGAGTCGATGAAGTGGCGTGCGAACGGTGGCGGCACTGGGGGCCCGCGTCCCTGGTATCTGACCGTGGGTTGCGAATTTCGCCGTGACCCCGAAGGGATGCCGCTGGAGACGTTTGAGGAAGTGGTCGATCTTCGGTGGTCGCTGGACGCCGCGTTGGAAGTCTGGTTCGCGCCTGGACCGACCAGGCAGGACTCCACATCACTCGATCGACCGGAGGTGATCTACGCCGGGCGGGCGATCGATCAGTTCGTCTCCCGGTGATCTGTTGCCCTGGCACACTCTGGACGACTGGCAGGATCGCTGCCGGGGCGGCTTCACGTCATCTGTCGGGCCGGCCAGGTTTGCGCCGACCGCAAAGTTTACCACCGCTTCGCGACCGGTCTGACCCGGGTCATCCGGAGCGGGCGGGCCAATGCGGCGGCCGGGCCGGCGGGACTTTGCAGGCCTGACCCGAGCCGGGCCGATGACTCGGGTGGATCATCTGCCGACCGGAGGGGAGCTGCGCGCTCCTCGCGGCCGGCAGGCATGGAGATCCAGCGTCCGTATCGGCGGGGCGTTGCCCGTCGGCGGGACCATGTCCGCCACCCGGCGGATCAGGACAGGGAGGTTCGTCATGTCGGACGACCAGATCGCAATCCTCGGCTGCGGCATCGCGCTGCTCGCCTGCATGGTGGTCATGACCTTGAGCGCCCAGGTCGGCAAGTTCGTCCGCCGGGACGAAGCGGACCTCGAGCCGGAATCGATCCGCCTCGAACCGGCCCGCCAGGGTCGCCGGGCCGCCTAGGCTGCCGGACAGGAGACGCGGTCCATCGCTCCGGCGACCCGCCCCCGTTGCGCCTGCCCCTCGATCATCCGGTTGTAGCGACTGCACCGTCTGGCCGGTCGCTCCCTCCGGAGCGGGGGACCGTCCATTCCGTCGGGACGGGCCGTCGCCCGGCAAACGGAGCGTTCGGGCGGGAAGGGAATTGACCCCGTTTTCCCGGCAGCGGTACATTCGATTTTGTCTTCCAGGCTTCGCCAGATTCCCGGCGAGGTTTTCATCCACAGGATGTTCGTCCATGGCCGATCGCCTCTCGTTCCTCTCCCGGCGCGATGTTCTGCGGACCGCTCTCGGGGCGGGAGTGGTGATCGCCGGCGGCGGCTGGATCCCGGCCGGAGTCTTTGCGGCCGAGGAAGCCCTGCCGTATGGCTTCGCCCGGCTGGTCCCCGGCGTGGCGACCGGTGAAGAACGGGCCCGGCAGAAGGACCTGTGGGTGATGGACATCGCCTACAAGCCGATGCGGCTGATGTTCGTCGAGGTGATCGACCCGGCGACGAAGCAGAAGAAACGGGAGCAGATCTGGTATCTGCCGTACCGTGTCCTCCGTCGTCCGATCGTCGTCCGGGACGCAGGAGACGTCGAGCCCGCGAACACGCCGGAGCCGATCCCCGGCCAGCAAAAATTCCTGCCGCAGTTCACGCTCGTCAGCTACGACGACCCGAAGACCGAGATCCCGAGCGCGATCCTGCTCGACCAGATCGTTCCCGAGGCGGTCGCCGCCATCAACAAGGTCGAGAAGCCGAACAAGTACCTCGACTCGGTCCATGTCGTGCAGAACCTCCCCGAGGCGGTCCCGGCGGACGCGATCGATCCTCCCTATATCTATGGCGTGGCGGTCTGGCGGGGTGTGAATCCCGACACCGACTTCTTCAAGGTGATCGTCTCGGGCCTGACGAACATCTACGAGACCAAGGGAGCCGAAGGCCAGCCGCAGCAGCAGTGGCGGAAGGTCCTCGTCCAGAAGTTCCACCGCCGCGGCGACCGGTTCGACCCGAACCTCAAGGAGTTCGAGTTCGACGGGAACGCGACCTGGGAGTACCAGCCGGACAAGGCTCCCGTGACGGCCGACGCGTCGGCCGCGAACTAGCTGCTGCCAAGGCAGCGACGATGGCGAGCGATCCGCCGCGAGGACGCCGTCACAGGAGTTCCTCGTAGAAGCGGGCGTCCTCGAGAATCCCGTCGAGGCCGTGCGGGTTGTAGTCGTACTTCACATGCGCTTTGCCGTCCGAACGCAGGATCAGGCACAGGCCGAACCATGGCTCACCCGGAAGTTCGCGTCTGAGGCAGTGCAGCTCATGCGGGGCATCGCCGATGCGGCGTGAGGAGAGGTACTTCATCCCGGCGGGTGTCAGGGCCCGGAATTGCCACATGGCCTGGTCCCCATCCGAGGCGAAGCGGTAGTCGAAGACCAGGCGGGACCAGTTTCCTCCGCCCAGCTGTTCGTCCGCCTGCAAGGAAGCGGCCTCCGCCAGACTCTGCAGTGCTGCCGCTTGTCGCTTCAGCGGGTCGTCGCTCATTCCGAACTCCGATGGCTTGGGGCGGGGCAGCTCTCTCCTGAGTCTGCGGCTGCCGTGCTGATGTCGCCGCCGCTCAGGATTGCAGCAGAGCCAGGTTGTCTCTGACAGGTCAACCTCGTTGGCCCGCCCGCTGCTGCTTGCCCGTCGTTCACCAATCGCTTCGGCCCACAGTCCCAGGTGGGTCAAGACGGCAACTTGGGCCACTCGCCGCGTTACATGCCCAGCAGCAACGTCCGTCGTGATCCCGTTGCCATGTCTCCTCGTATGGTTCGTCTTGCGCCGTCGCGCAGAGCCGGTCGGGAGAGAGGAGTTGATCGGTGCTGCTGGTCAGAGCGCCAGCAAGACTAGTCATGAACCCGTTGCCATGTCTCTTCGTAGAGAGGTTCGTCTTGCGCCGTCGCGCGGAGCCGGTCGGGAGCGAGGAGTTCGATCGCAAACCGGCCTTCCAGAGCGAAGTGAGGGCGGGGAATCGGTTCACCGCGAAGGATCCGCTGGATGTGATACGGGAGAGTGTCCCATCGCACGGGAGGGAGGAGACTGTCAGGGGAGATCACAAGGTCTGATCCGACCGCGTGCCAGTCCCCGCTCCCGATTGTGATTTCCGGAGACCAACCCTCCTGAAGCTCGGTGCATCGGCGATCTGCTGTCAGTCGAAGAAGAATGGGCTGCGGCGCCGCACGGTATCGCCAAGTGCCGAGTAAGCTCCGTTCGGTGGCCGTCAATGGCCGGAGCTTCCAGGCGGAAGGAGCGACCAGCAAGACGGCGAGAGCTGCAAGAACGTAAGGCCATCGCCTGCGTTTGTTCTCTGCAGATGGAACGGACATGCCGGTCTCCTGATGGCCCTAAACGCAGCTTAGGGTCAGCGACAACTGCGAGCCAGAAGCCGGTTGGTACTGCTGCGCAAAGCACCGGCAGAGGTCCGCAGTGCTGGTCTGCCCCAGCAGAGAGGGCTACGCTCATCTGTGAGAAGATCCGCAGTCGAGGGCCGTCATGTCGAATGAAATCTACGGCTTTGTCGATCTTCCGGCGGACACTCCGCGAGACCCGTTCTGGGATGACCTTCGGTCATCGACTCCGCTGGGTCTCTTCGAGGTGTCGGCCCGCGAGCTGTACGGCTTTCCGTCCGACCTGTGTCCCGGTCCCGAGAGCGCCATCCTTCTGGTGGGCGATGGCCCGGACTCGATGAACGCCTCGCATCTGCTCGACGATCAGGACTATGACCCGAAAGCCGAGATCGGACTTCCGATTCAGGCGAGGGAAAGGCTGGCCCTGCTGCTCGAGCTGCTGAATCGCCTGATCGTCCGGTGGAACGCCACGCGCGTGGTCGTCTGCCTGACCGTCTGCAACGAAGTCGATGATGTGAAACGGATCTCGCGAGGGGAGATGTTCGACATCCTCCCGGCGGACTGCGCCGTGGAGTCCCCTCCCTGTCTGATCTACGTGATCTCGGCGTGATCGCTGCGCGATTGAGTGGCACGGGACCCGTAGCCTGTCGAAAGGCTCTTCGGGACCGGCGTCACGGCCCAAGGCATCAGAGGCCAACCGGGCGAACCCGGGACATCCGATGGTGCGTTTCGCAGAGCCTCAACGCACCCACGAGGCTGTCGGCAATGGCCCCGGCGGCGACGTAGGTCGGCACCCGACGCCTCGCCGGATCAGGCTGCGCGGCGGATGGGCGGGGTGACCGGTTCGAGCGGGCGGGCGAGGTAGTCGGCGCGGGTTGCTTTCGCCTCGATGTCTCCCGAGAGCCGCCACGCGACGTGCGCGACGATCCGGTTCATCTCCTCCCGCGTGAAGGTGTTGCCGTGATGGGTCGTCGTCAGGTTGGCCCGGGGGCCGACCGTCGTGATCGCCAGCATCATCGGCGTCTGGATCCCCGTCCCGGTGAACCTCCGGTAGTCCTGCACCAGCCCCGCCGCGATCTCTTCCGCGAGGAAGTCCGAGAGGTTGACGTTCGAGATGAAGCCCGCGAGGGGCATCAGGAACGGACTCGCCACCCGGTTCCAGCTCCGGGGGAACCGGTCCCAGAACCACGCGATCAGGTCCATGTGGGACGACTGCTCGCGGTACTGTCCCCGCTCGCGCTGTCGCTGCGTCTGCCGCGCGATCTCGCCGGCGAGTTTCGCGAACGAGGCCCCTTCGGGGACGGTGGCGCGCGTCACCTGGCTGCCGAGGATCTGCCCCACGGCACGCTCGAGTGGAACGCCCGCTTCCCGCCGCAGATCGACCGGCGTGTAGAGGGAGATCGCCTTCCGCCGCGTGCGGGCGATCTCGTCAGCGAAGTTCAGGGCCAGGGCCTCGGTCAGGGCCGCGCCGATCAGCGTGTGAACGGTCCCGCCGATCCGCCGGGCGTTCTCCTTGAGGGTCGCGACCGCGAGCGAAACGTCCGGCACCCCCGGCTCCATCGTGGTCTCGCGGGACCGCCGCGGAGGAGGGAAGCTGGCGGTGAACTTCGCAAGCTCCCGGAGGCTCGTCGCGCTCCGGCGGACAAATCCCCGCCAGCCGAGCTCGGCCGGAAACATCGTCTTGATGTGCGGGGGGTGGAAGTCGAGCCCCCTGACGAGCGGCGGCAGGTTCCCGAGAGCCCGGAGAATCTCGCGGACGATCAGAGAGATCCCCCGCGAATCCGAGATCGCATGCGGGTAGACGACGCCGAAGGACTGGCGGTCCCCTTCGTTCAGCAGAAAGCAGCGGAGCGGCCAGGAGGGATCGGGCCCGAACGGTTGGCCGAGTTCCTCGCGGATCACCCCTTCCAGACCGCTGTGGCCCGCCGCGGGGCCGGTCAGGACGCGGAAGCGGGGCTCGCCGCCGTCATCGTCATGCCGGCGGAGCGAATGCCGCCCCGGGTCGAACGAGATCGGGAGGAGACCGAGCGCCCGGGGGATCCGGCGGACGAGCTCGCCGATCTGCGACGCGTCGTGCCGGCCGCCGAGTTCGACGACGTGGGCCGCGTTGACCGGATGAAAATCTTCCCAGCGGAGCATCATCCGCTGGAACCCGTTGAGCGGGCTGCTTTTGAACGACACGCCGTCCACTCCCTGAGAAGGAGCTCGGAAAGGGACCGGAATCGGTCCCGGGGGCCTCGACGTCCGGCAGACGGAGGCTGAGAAGGATTCGGAGTCGATCGCCGGAGCGCTTCAACCCAACTGAGGGGACGGGGCGGCGATCGCGGCAACGCGGCCTGCCGCACGGAGCAGGTTGCCCGGCTTCCCGTCAGATGACGGGAAAGACAGGAATCGGGTTCAGCCCTCCCTGCAGTTTCCACCGGATGGCCGCGACCCGCCTGAGCCGGCGGGGGCGGGGCGGGGGCGGGACGGAGGGGCATTCCGTTTTCTCGGGCGGCCCACGCGCGGCGTGGTCCTCTACTGGCACGCTCCCTGGCAGAGAATCGGCAACGTCTGGCTGGGGCTGCAGTTGCCCGACGCCCGCCAGCAGCTTGACCCTCGGCAGGTCCCCGCCGGGTTATCCACGACTGGACGGATCGACGCCCAATGGATCCTGCCCCCCTCCGCGGGTATCGTCCCCACACGGTCGATTCCACAGGGCGTGGATCACCGGTCTGTGGCAGGGCCTCGTTGTGGCGATTTCCATTTCGTGTCCGACCTGTGGCAAGTCGTTTCAGCTTCGGGACGAACTCGCGGGACGAAGGTTCCGCTGCTCGGAGTGCGGCGAGACGGTCTCCGTTCCCCGGGGCGAGAACACCGCTCCCGCGTCGAGGGTCCCCCAGGCTTCCGCGGGCAAGCCTGCTCCCTCCGCCGCCTCTCGGAAACCGGCACCTGTTCGCAAGCCCAAGACCCCGTCCGCCGACTCATGGGACCTGACCGACGACGATTACGGGGAACCGATCGCTCCGGAACCGGAGGCGAAGCCCGCCCGCCCCCCGCGGCGGAAGGTGCGGGAGCGGGTGACCCCCGAGAGGTCAGGCGGAGATGGGACGCTCCCCGGGTCCGTTGCAGTCGCGCTGCTCTCGCTCTTCGGCATCGCGATCCTGATTCTGCCGTTGATCGTGCGGGAGGTCCCCGCTCCCGGCGGGGGAACGGAAACCCGCTTCTCGTTCTTCCCTTTCAATCAGCTGGTGCTGATCGGCATCATTTTCGTTCAGCTCTGGCGGGGAAGCGGCTGGAGATTTGCGATGTTCATGGTGGCGATCGAGCCGATCGGGCTGACGTTCCAGATGGTGACCGCCCGCAGGGTGATGCCGCCCGGGCCGGCTCTCGACCAGGTGACGACATTCCTCTTCCTGCGGATGGCCCTCTGGATCGTGGTCCTGATCGCCCTGCTTCTCCCCTCCGCTCGGGAGTGGTGCGCCCCTTCAAGTGGGAAGCGGGCCGATTGATGCCACGCTCAGCGCTCTGACCAGCGGCGCCGAGTTTGAGCAGGACGTCCAATCACTGCTGGCCCAAAGCTGCCAGCAAGGGCACCCGGCGACTACTTGGACGATCCGCCGACTGGGCTGGACCGCTCGGCAACGCTTGCCCGGGTCTTCCCGTTTGTCCAGACCCGGCCACCCTGCCGACGAGAGATGTTATTTGCTGTCGGTGATTCGATGTTTCCCATCTCTCACGAGGGTGTCCGTGTAGTTGTCATTCCACACGCAGGCCACTTTGCCGAGCAAGTCCTCTTCGTCGAAAGCCATGTGAACTTTCCGGTCCGTCACAATCACGGTTTGCTGGTCGTCTGACATCAGTTGATCGAGGAAGGCCGATACGCCAGCTCGCTGCAGGATCTGCCTGATCTCGTCATAATCCGGTATCGTTGCGTCTCCAAGACTTGTTTGGCCTTCTCCAAGTACTTGGCGGTCTCGAACCAACAGCCCTACGTAAGTCACCCGCTTCCGCCGAACCCGGATCTCGAGCGGGCCATACAGCACGAATGCCGGAGAAGACTTCCGCGCCGGCTCGTAAAGCTCTGGCGGCCCTAGCTTGTTCAGCGCATTGTCTTCCGAGTCACCCGGGCGAACGCCAAGCAACTCACCATGAATCAAGAAGTTCGTCAAATCGATCAATGACAAATCGCGAAATGCGGTCATGAGAAATCATGCTCCAGAGCCTTCGGGCTCTTCTGGCCCCTTGCACATTCCAATGCGGCATCGGTGTACCTGACAAGCCGGGCCCCGGTTTTCTGCCTGGTCCGGGCCTGGCCGAGGCACGCACGCTCGGCAACGCTTGCCGGGTCTTCCCGTTGGTCCCGACCCGGCCACCCTGCCGCGGCCATTGCTTCATCCTCCGAAAGAAGAAACACTCTTCAATCCCCTCTCCGGCCATCGCTCAACAGGAGGCGTCACAATGCTTCGGGGCCTGTACGCAACGTCAGCGGGAATGCACTGTCTTTACGATCAATCTCCTTTTCAGAACGTCAAAGACTACGACTCCTGGGCGCGTGAACTGCTTGAGGATCAGGACATCCGTCAACACATCACGGCCGGGCATCTCGTACCGCTCAATGTCGGTTCCGACGGGGGGATGGAGGTCGAGGTCAGGGTGGGAAGTGTTGAGAGCCCGGCCGTACTCAGCGCGCGAGAGCAGCAGTACCTGATCGTCGCGTCGAAACCGTATCGACTCGTTTCGACCGGACAGATCGCGGTCTGCGGAATCGAAAGCGTGACCACGCCTGCCGAGTCCTCGACAGGGCAGATGACGCTTCCGCCGGGAGAGTACGCGGCACTTGTTCACCTGATGGCCTGGGACGAGGAGCCAGGCATGCAGACTGATACTGTTCCCGCGCCGGGCGCACTGCCCGACTATCTGGTTCTGTTGAATCCGGCGACGCCGGGCACCGAGTTCCGAACCGAGATCGGGTCGTTCAAATGATCAACCATCAGTGGGGCGCGGTGCTGACTGCCCCATTAGGGAGTCCAGTCCAGTAGGGGACGGACTACCAAACAATTTCGCATCAGGCCGACAGCTGAGAACAACATCCGCCAACGTTTTCGTAGGCCTTCTTCTCATCGAACGCGACAGTCACCGCTGGGTCGTCCACTACCTGGCCAGTCCTGTGCCCCAGCCACCCTGCCGCAACGGACATTGAGGCCACAAGCCACCCAGGATCCATGCGATGGCATTCATTGAACATCGGGCACAAATCACGGCGTACGGCAACGAGCTGTTTCGTCGATGCGGAGTGGAGTTCGCCAGGACGACCGAGATGCAGCGGCAGGTCTGCGGGGCATTCCTGTTTGGCGTTGCCTACGCTCATGGCATGTCCCATCAACTCACGCCGCCGGAGACTCACGCGCTCGTCATGACGCTCCTCATGGACGTTCTGCAATACAGTCCCGACCAGGCGGCGGCGTTCTCGGCCGATCTCATTGAGGCGACCGGCGCCGGCCCGGAGGACACGATGAACTCGATCATCCACCGGGGTATCGATGGTCATCGGCAGTTGACCACCGGCGATGACGATACCTTGCGCCAGAACCTCCTCGGGATTTTTTGAGATACTGGGAGAGGCTTACGCGGGATGACTGGTGTCCGCCGTCTCCTCGGCCACAGGGTGAACCGATCAAGTCCAGCACCAATTGGAAGTGTCCCGGCGTTCGTGGTGCATTGGTATGCACCCCACGTGCCCGACCGGCAGCGCCGAGTTTGAGTACGACGTCCAATCACTGCTGGCCCAAAGCTGCCAGCAGTGGCACCCGGCGCAACCCATCGCCCTTCGCCGCCCCGGTCCAGCGGGACGCTGGCGGTGGACATCCGTGGTTCCGCGCGGCATCCTGATTCTTTCCGGGGCCTTTCAGCCATCGCGGAGTTGCCATGCAGACTCAGGGAATCACCTGGTGTTCCATTCGCATCGCCCTGTTGGTCGTTCCGCTGCTGGCTGGGGGAGTCGGCGCCGCCGAGATCGAGAGCCTCGACGGCCACCGCCACGGCATCCTGCAGATGCGGGTCTCGCCCGATGGCAAGACGCTGGCGACCGTTGCTGGCGACGGCCAGATCCTGCTTCGTTCGACGGACCAGCTCGCCACCCCCCGCGTCTTGAAGCGCGAGGCGGACGAGACCCGAAACGAGAGCGGCTATCAAACCTTCTGCTTCACTCGCGATAGCCGGTTCCTCTTGGCCACCGGAGGGGTCGAGAACCTGCAAGCGTTGTCCGACCAGATCGAGAAGTTCGACCTTCAGGAGAACTCCCGAGAAGTGTCCTCCTACACTCTCCTGGGAAGCGTCCACCATCTTAACCTGATCGGGGAGGAGAGAGAGATCGCTTATCTCTCCGCGGGGAAGCTGCTGAACTGGAACGTCGAGCAGAACCGCTTCGCGCGGAAGGTCGCGCTCCAGAGCCCCTACACCTCGGTTTGCGTTTCGCCGAAGAGTTCGTTGTATGCCTTCCACGAACATGCCGAACGGAAGACGATGGAAGGCAAATTCACGCTTCGGACGCCGACGGATCCCTGCCGAATCGTGATCCGCGAGCCGAGCGGCAAGGTAGTCCTCGAGGCTCTGCTCCCGGCGTCGTCCGAATTCTCGAACACGCTTCTCCACTTCGTCTCCGACGACCGACTCCTCGCTTGCCGGGATTCCGGGGAGATCCGGCAGTGGGTCCGGACGGAGGACGATCCGCATTGGAAACCGGACGAATCCAAAACGACCGCACTCGCGATCGATCCGACCTCGCCCCCGGCGACGGCGGTCTGCATGGGCGAGACGGACGACATCTGCTGGCTGGCCCGGGGCGAGCATCTCATCGCGGTCGACCTGCGGACCGGGAAATCGATCGCGAATCACAAGCTGGAGGTCGGCGAGCCGGCGGACCAGCTCTACCACGCCGGTCCGATCAGCGTCCTCGTGGCCCTTCGCCCGCAAAAGCGACTCGTCGCCGGGTTGTGGAACGGCAAGTTGGCTGTGGTCCCGCTGACGCCGTGACGAGGGAGCGATCGGATGGGCGTTGAGTCCGCAATGCGAGCACCTGGGGCCTTGGCACCTCAGCTCGACTTCCGACATTCGCCGGAACGAACGATTCCCTTGGGATCCGCAGCAGGGTGGCCGGGACGACGTCTGACGTGGAGCAACCGTGTGACGGCCCTGCAGGCCGCGTTGTGCAGAAAGTCCAGTAGGGTGCATGTCAATGCACCAATTGGAAGTGACCCGGCGTTCGTGGTGCATTGGCATGCACCCTACCTGGCTGTCGAACAGGCCCCGCACACAACCGTGGACATTCCGCGCCACCGCCACTCCGCGTTCCATCGCAGGATCAGCGGCGAGCGTGAAACCGGATTCGGTAGAGACCGCTCCCCTCGGCGGTGTCGTCGATCTCGACCGTCGTCTCCTCCCGATCGTCGTCGAGCCGGACTTTTCCCCGCTCGCGGTTCTCCTTCTTGTCCGTCTCGTTCTGGAGGGAGAGGACCTGCTCCCGCCAGAGCTCCGGTCCGAGCGGGATCGGATAGAGCCGGGAGGTGTCCTTGCCTGTCGAAGAGGCGGGATTCCGCCAGCCGATCTGCCACGTCGCCCCATCGACCTTGGCCGAGGGGCCGTTGTCCCCCGCGAGGCCGGGCTTCACACCGGAAATGTGCTCCCAGTAGAGCCCTCGCCGCGTGATATGCAGGATCGATTTTCCTCCGACCTGGACCTCCACGTCGAACCGGGTCCTCGGCATCGAGTACTCGTCGCCCCCCCGCAGGAACGTCACCAGCGGGACCGCCTGGGCGGTCTTCTCCAGCGGGGCGATCTCCGCCTCGAGCGCGCGGAGCGTCATGTTGGAGTCGGTAAACATCCGGGCGAGGACCGCCTGCTGCTCCGGAGTCCGCTGGGCGGCCGGGATCGCCACGACGGCTCGGGCTCCCTCCGGCAGCGGGTCGCTGAAGATCGGCCGCGGAGCGTCGGTGACCGACAGGCGGAGCCGGCCGATCAGATGCAGCTCCTTGAAGTCCTGCACGAGGTTCACGACGAAGTCGGCCTGCGGGGCCGGGAGCGGGCTCCCCTTCTCGGAGGGAACGGTTTCGAAGACCGCGACATGCCGCTGGCCGAGCTGCGGCTGGATCGCCCAGCCCGAGTTCGGCAGGTCGTCGATCACATCCTGCACGAACCAGTTCCGCGTCGACATCCCCTCGAGCCGCTGGTAGTGGTCCGCGGAGGCGCGGCCGAACCGGACCGGCGTCGTCCGCCGGGTCGCCCGGTCGAACGTGTTCGCCTGGAGATCGTTCAGGACGAAGTTGCCGAAGTACTGCCCGGGACCGTCCGCGTGGAACCGCTTGTCGGGAAGGACTTCCAGCCGGAGCGCCGTGATCTTCTGCACGGGGATCGGGGACTGGAGCCGGAAGGTGTAGGTGTCCTTGGCGACGTTCGGATTGATGAAGACGAACGAGCCGTCGTCCTGCGGCTCCGCCTTGCCGCCGCTCGCGAGCTTCCGCTCCACCACCTTGGGGGAGGTCCATTCGACCGGCTTGGTCTTGAGCCGCTCTTCCCAGACACGGATCTGCTCGGGGAGATCGGTCGTGATCGCATCCCGGCTCTGCTTGAGAGTCGCGAGCCGGGTGGCGCTCCCTCCCCCCGCTTTCTCGTACTCCTCCAGGGCTTCGACATCGAGGCCGGGGGGGACGTCCCGCAGCTCGATGGAACCGGACCATTCTCCCGCGACCGCCTTACCCCGCCGTGCCGTGAAGGTGTAGCGATACGTCGTCACCCGCGCCACGGGGGCGTAGATGTCGATCCGTTCCGCCTGCGAGAGATCGGTCGGGATCGGCTGAACGGGCGGGGGGCTCATCTGGATCCGTTCCCAGCCGGTGATCTTCGACGCGGACTTCCGCCCGTCCACGGTGGCGACGATGTGCCGGTCCGAACGGCGCGAGATCATCCGGATTTCACTGAGCCGCAGGTGTTGCCCGTCGACGACGATCGTCGAGTCCTCCATGACCGCCTGATGCACCCCCTTGCCGTGGCGGACCTCGACGTGCAGCGGCCCGGAGACGGGGCTGCCGGTGCCGAGCGTCACGGAGGCGGCATAACTCTCCTTCGACTTCTTGAGCGGGATCGTGCGCGGGTCCCCCCCCTCCGGCTGCAGCGAGAGCTCCATGGCGACCGGCGCCGGGGTGGCGGCGGGGGCGGGGGCGGAATCGAACGGGAGCAGCTCGATCCGCAGCTCCTGCGGATCGTTCCGCTGGCTGTACTGGACCTTGGGCACCACGACGGCGGCGGCGGGACGCTTCAGGAACTCGAGCACCTTTCCGGCCGGGATCGCCACGCTGACGCTCGCCCCGCGGATTCCGGAGACGATCACCCCGACGACCTGCCCCTTCTGGGTCAGGACCGGGCCCCCCGAGTGTCCGGGATTGATCGATCCGTCGAGCTGGATGGCGTCGAGCCGCCCCTTGGATTTCCGCAGGGCGCTGACGCGGGCCAGGTTCACGCTGGCGCTGGGATACTTGTCGCCGTCCGCCGTCAGGAGCCGCCCGAACGGATATCCGACCGAGATCACGTCGTCGGTCTCCGTCACTTTGGCCTTGTCGTCGATCGTCAGGGTCGCGAGGTCCTTGACACCGTCGACATGGAGCAGCGCCAGATCGACTTCCCGATCGAGGCTGACGACCTGCGCCTTCAGCGTCCGCTCGGTCTCGTCGGCGGCGTTCAGAATCAGTTCGACCGTCCCCCCGAAACCGACCGCATCGACGACGTGGGCATTCGTCACGAAGTATCCATCGGCCCGGATGCAGAACCCCGACCCGGTCCCGAACGGGGCGACGTCGACCAGCACGGAGGCGGCTTTGGCCCGCCGGACGGTCTCCTCCCGGTCGTCGGCTTGGGCCTGCGGCAACGACAACAGCAGCAGGACCAGCACGGCGCAGAGGGACCGCCACAGGCTCCGCCCCGCGGGGGACGGTCCGCCATCGCGATCGATCGTGGTCCCGAGAGTTGCGATCACCACACTGCCTGCCATCGGTCGACCTTACTGCTGGCCCGGTTCGTCCCGCGGACGTCGCGCGACCGGATTCGGCTTGGCTCGGTTCGCCCGGGATGCCGGGGCGTGCGCCGCCCCCGGCCGACCCGGTGTCGTTGCGAATCGCCGATCCTCGCGATATTCAGAGTTTCTGCGAATCCGTGGATTGTGCCACAGGGAAAGAACGCGAACAAATGACTCGCTACGACGCGGTCCGCCTGTTGATCGTTCTGATGCTCGCGGCCTGCATCAGCGTCGCCGCTCCCTCTCCGGGCGTCACTACGGCTCAGGATGCGGTTCCGAAGGCTGCGGCTCCCGCCGATCGCAACAACCGGATCGCTCCGTCGGCGCGTCCCGTGTTCCGGGAAGTGCTCAAGGGAGACGTTTACCCCCAGCGGCTCAAGGGGGCCCTCGACAAAATCGGCGAGCTTCCGACCCGGCCCTCCCGTGTTCCTCCCCTGGGGCGGCGGATCCTGAGCGTCCGTGCCGACAGCAGTGCCAGCAAGCTGGGGCTCCAGCTGGGGGATGTCCTGATCCGCCTGGACGGAGAGCGGCTCGGCGGCGACGGATTGGCCCTGACCGGCGAAAAGCAGGAGCTGGAGTACTACGCGGCCCAGGCCGACAGCGTGAAGACCGTTCGGGTCGAGACGGACTGGCTCGGGGTCCATCTCGACGTGCACTGGCATCCGGAGCAGCTCTATCTCAAACGGACCGATCGCGTTGAGGCCCGTGATCGGGACGTTCTTGTCGGCCTGCTCGCACGGTCCCTGGACCCGGACCTGGCCGAGACCGCCTGGTTCCGCGCGATCGCCGCTGGCTACCAGCCCGACTCCCTCTCCGATCAGGCGGGGGCGGAGATCGCGCTCCTGCAGAACCGTCCCGAAGTGGCAGCGGAGTTCGCCTGGTTCGTCGAGAAGTCCTGGAAGCCGGAAGAGGACGAAGTCTCGCCGATGCTGCTCTATCGGGTGGCGCTGGCGAACTATCACCTGACCGTCGCCCGGGACATCCTCCTCCGTTCGCCGAAGGGATTCCGGTCCGGTGACCTTGAGGAGATCGAGACGCTGATCGCCCTGCACGAGAGCCGGCCGGAGAACCTCCGCGGCGGGCCAGCGCCGTCCGCCCGCGCGGCCGACCTGTACCGGGACAACCTGGTTCCGCACCTGCGTGGAAGCAATCGGCACGCCATGATCGAGCAGTTGTGGAAGCTGCGGAATAAGGGGCGATCGACCATCGACGCCCCCGCCGATCACTACGACACGGTTGCCTTCGAGACCGGCGATCCGGCACCGAACTTCGACCTCACGTTCATGATCGCTGGGGTGCCGGCGGATGGGCCGGCGCAGTTTGATCGAACGGTCGCCTTCCGGATCCTCGGTCAGCCCTCCGACGTGCTCGGTGGAAAGAACGATGCGGGGATCCTCCTGACGCTGGGAATCAACCAGCTCGGCCAGGTCATGCGGGGCTCGACCGGCTCTCTGGGAGAGTCGTCACTCGTGTCCGACCTCGCCGTTCCGGAGGGGTTCGCCGGGGACCACGTCTTCCGTCTCATCCGGGTCGACGGACAGGCCGAACTGTTCCTGAACGGGCACCGGATCTACTTCGGTCCGATGGAGACGACCCCCCGGGTGCGGTTCGATTTCACGGTCGTCGGCTGTGGAGCGGCACTCCACTCGTTCAAGCTCGATGAGCTCCTCGGCACCAGGCAGGCTTCGCGTCCCTGATTCTGCACAACCGCGACGGCCATTGCGCGGTTCCCAAACACCGTTCATTGGCGTCGCAGCCCACTTAGCGCAACCCAACGTCTTCGCCGCCCCGGTCCAGGGCGGAGCTCTGGTGGTGAATATTGGGATGCAATTGCTTAGGTTGATGGGTCTTCGTTCCCGACAGTGTCTTCGAGGTCGCTCCGATGATCCTTCGGCTGGTTCGCTCGCTGGCGTTTGGTCTTTCGCTTGTCCCCTCTGCCGCCCTGCTGGGGGCTCCGCTGGTGGTCGAGACGCCGTCTCTCTCGCCGGAGGAGCAGCGGAAGCAGTTCCATCTGCCGGAGGGGTTCGAGATCCAGCTCGTCGTCAGCGAGCCCGACATCGGCCAGCCGATGAACCTCAACTTCGACGCCGCCGGACGGCTGTGGATCACGTCGTCGATCGAATACCCGTATCCGGTTGAGGGAGACGGGGTCGAACCGCGGGAGCAGCAGTTTGCGGGACTCGGCAAGGCTCCGGCGCGGGACCGGCTGACTGTGGTCGAGGGGATCGGGCCGGACGGGAAGCCGCGGAAGGTGACGACGTTTGCGGGGGGGCTCAACATCCCGATCGGGCAGGTGCCGCTGTCGACCTCGAAGGGGATCGTGTTCAGCATCCCGGAGATCGCGCTGTGGGAGGACACCGACGGGGATGGGGTCGGGGATAAGCGGACTCCGCTGTACGGGCGGTTCGGCAACCTCGATACGCACGGGATGGCGAGCTCGTTCACGCGGGGGCTTGATGGCTGGATTTATGCCTGCCACGGGTTCCGGAATACGTCGAAGGTGAAGGGGGCGGACGGGCAGGAGTTCACGATGAACTCGGGGAACACGTTCCGGTTCCGGTCGGACGGGAGCCATATCGAGCCGTGGACTTTCGGGCAGGTGAACCCGTTCGGGATGGGGTTCGACGACCGGGGGAACCTGTACAACGCCGACTGCCACTCCAAGCCGATCACGATGCTGCTCAGAGGGGCGTATTACGACAGCTTCGGGAAGCCGCACGACGGGCTGGGGTTCGGGCCGGACATGATCGACCACAACCATGGGTCGACCGGGATCTGCGGGGTGGCGTTCTATCAGGCGGACCAGTTCCCGGCGGACTATCAGCAGAACGTCTTTATCTGTAACCCGGTCAACGGGCAGGTTCACCGGGACAAGCTGGTCTGGACCGGAGCCTCGCCGAAGGTGAACTCGCAGCCGGAGTTCATTACCAGCGACGACGGCTGGTTCCGGCCGGTGGATGTGAAGCTGGGGCCGGACGGGGCGCTGTATGTGGCGGATTTTCACAACTCGATCATCGGGCACTACGAGGTGCCGCTGAATCACCCGAAGCGGGACCGGGAGACCGGCCGTGTCTGGCGGGTGGTCTACACGGGGAAAGAGGCCAAGGCGCCGGAATGGCCGGCAGTGGCAGGTGCGAAGCTCGATGAGCTGGTGGGGCTGCTGGCGAGTCCGAACTACACGGTCCGGGTGCAGGCGACCAATGAGATCGTCGACCGGTTCCCGAAGGAGGCGGCCGGGGCGCTCGACGGGAAGCTGACCGCCGACGGCAGCGAGCGGCTGCGGGCGCATGCGGTGTGGGTGTTGGCCCGGACCGGGGCGCTGACGCCGGAGCGGCTGGCGAAGCTGGCGGGGGATTCGTCGCCGCTGGTCCGGACGCATCTGGTGAAGGCGCTGGCGGAGCAGCCGGCCTGGAGCGATGCCGTTCGCGCGGCGGTGGTCCGGAGTCTGGAGGATGCCGATGCGCTCGTCCGGATGGCGGCGGCCGAGGCGCTGGGGCGGCATCCTGCGGCCGCTTCGGTGGGGCCGCTGTTCGAGCTGCTGGGGCGGACGGACCGGGCGGATACGCATCTGGTGCACACGATCCGGATCGCGCTGCGGAATCATCTCAACGAGGGGGCGATCGTCTCGGGGGACGCGCTCAAGACGGCGATTCAGCAGCATCCGGATGCGGTGCTGGACATCCTGCTGGCGACGACTTCGCCGGCTTCGGCGGACTTCCTGGTGGATGTGCTGCTGGCGCGGTGGGACTCCCCCCGGCGGACCGAGGCACTGCAGCGGATTGCCCGCTATGCGGACCGCGCGAAGGTCGAGGGGCTGATCGAGACGCTGCGGCAGAAGCGGTTGGAGCTGCTGCCGCTGAGCGGGACGATTCTGGCGCTCCGGACGGGGCTCGAGCAGCGGGGTGGAAACGCGACTGACTGGCTGCGGGGCTGGGCGCTGGAGACCGCCCGGGATCTGCTGGCCCGGCCGGTCGAGCCGGGGCTGGTCTGGACCGCCGGGCCGGTCGACGGGCAGCCGTTCCCCGATAACCCGTTCGTGACGCAGGTCCGCGGGGCGGCCGATGGGCGTCAGGATGGGGTGTTCTTCAACTCGATCGTGAAGGGGGAGCAGCGGACCGGCGTGCTGCGGTCGTCGGCGTTCCCCTGCCCCACGAAGCTGTCGTTCTGGATGGCGGGGCACAACGGGTTGCCGTCGACTCCGGAGAACCCGCAGAACATCGTGATCCTGCGGGACCAGGCGAGCGGGACGATCCTGAAGCAGCAGACGCCGCCGCGGAACGACCTGGCGCAGGAGACGGTGTGGGACCTCAAGGAGCAGCAGGGGAAACCGGTGTTCCTGGAGATCTTCGACCGGGATACGCGGACCGCGTACGCCTGGCTGGCGGTCGGTCGGTTCTCGGTGGCGGACCTCAACCCGCGGGATGCCGTGTCGCCGTTCGAGTTCGCGGCCCGGCTGGCGGCGCAGTTCCGGCTGACGGAGCTGCAGCCCAAGCTGCTCAAGCTGGTGGGAGACGTCCAGGCTCCCGCGCCGCAGCGGATTCAGGCGGGGGAGGCGCTCCTGGCGCTCGCTCCCGATACGCGGCTGACGGCGCTGCTGGCTGTGGCTCGCGATCCGGCGCTCTCCAGCGGCGTTCGTGAGCAGTGCCTTGCCTGTCTGCAGTCCCGCGCCGATGACGGGATGGTGGCGCTCTTGGGGGATGTCCTCAAGACCGCGCCGCTGGCTCAGCAGCGGAGTGCGGCGGAGACGCTGGCCTCCGATCCGCGGGGTGGGGATGCCCTCCTGGCCCTGATCGAGCAGGGGCGGCTGTCGCCGACGCTGCTGCGGCATCCCGCGCTCGTTGAGAAGCTCAAGCGGGTCGGGATTGCCGGGCTCGAGGAGAAGCTGGCGGCGCTGACGAAGAACCTGCCCCCCGAGAACGAGGCGCTGGCGGCGTTGATCGGCGAGCGGCGGAAGGAGCAGCAGAAGGTGCCGGGGAAGGCGGACCTTGGCAAGGCCGTGTTCGCGAAGCATTGTGCGGCGTGTCACCAGATCGGGGATCTGGGGAACCGGATCGGTCCGCAGCTGGATGGGGTGGGGATTCGGGGTGTGGACCGGTTGCTGGAGGACATTCTGGATCCGAACCGGAATGTCGACGCGGCGTTCCGGACTTCGACGCTGGTGCTCACTGACGGGCGGGTGTTGACGGGGCTCAAGCGGCGTGAGGAGGGGGATGTGCTTGTCTTCGCGGATGTGAAGGGTCAGGAGTTCAAGGTTCAGAAGTCGGAGATTGATGAGCAGGCGACGTCGCCGCTGTCGCTGATGCCGGCGAATGTGGCGGAGATTGTTCCGGCGGCGGAGTTCCGGGACCTGATTGCGTTTCTGCTCACGCAAAGGACGGGCGAAGGAAGGTAACCAGCGTCCTCCAACCCGGGTCCAGCACGCTGCTGGCCCCGCCGGAGGCGCTACCCTGTGGAACCATGGAATACTGTCAGCGTCCGCTTGGAGGACCGGCGTCGCGGGCCCCCTCACTCCTGACCGCGGGGAGTGCGGTGCGGGCGTGATAGAGAGAGAAGTCTTCGACATCGGACCGCGATCGGACGACCGTGGTGTTTCACGGTTCCACCAGAGGAGCGCCTCCCGCGGGGCCAGCGTCCCGCTGGACCGGGGTGGCCGTGACAAGATGGGTTTGAGCAAAGGGCGTCGTGCCGGCTTGGACGGGATTGGGGCGTGGGGATCGGCGCGGCTCTGTCGGTCACAGGTTGGTTCGTCCTTAACCCCAATTACCCCCCAGGCCCCGTTTTCCCCGCCCCCACGCCACTCCGCCTGTCAAACCGCGTCGACTTTTCCGGCCACGCACGCTGCAGATCGCTTCGACAAGCCCGATTGCCGATCCCACTCCTGCCTCGCGCGCTCTCGCGTGCGGGCACTCACGGAGGAGTGCCGCCGATGCCGGCCAAGAAGTCTCTCGCTACGTCCGTTCCGCCCCGCCTCCTGCGCAGCCTCCTCGGGAAGTCCGCCTCTCCCAAGATCAAGGTCCTCGACGTCGGCTGCGGCGACGGATCCGTCGTCCGCGCCCTCCGCCAGCTCGGAGCCGACGCCGTCGGGATCGACGACACCCTCGAGGCACAGGCGGAAGGGCTCACTGCAGGCTCGCTCGCCGCGAACTTCGCCTACCCGGCCCACTCCTTCGACGTCGTCATCGTCCGCGGGATGAAGGTCTACGGCGGAGCGTTCGAAGGCCCCGAGGTCTTCACCTCCACCGCGAACCTGCTCTCGTGCCTGCGGCCCGACGGACGCCTCGTCCTGTTCGAGCCCCAGGACGTCACCGGCCCCGGCGCCGTGAACGCCGGCCGCCTCAATACCTGGCGGGAACACCTCGCCAAGTTCCCCGGCGCCTGCGACGTCCGCCAGGTCCGGGACGGCATCGGCTTCCTGCTGAGCCTCAAGTGGCTCCTCGGCGAGAAGCGGATCGACGCCACCATCGTCTCGATGACCATCCCGACCCGCTCCATCTCGCGGCTCGAATGGCACCGCATCGTCCGCGACATCCTGATCGGCAAGTCGAAGCGCGGCGCGGCCTGACCCGCGTCCGGGCGGGCGTTTCGAGGTGAGAGAGGCGGCCAGATCCCTCGCAGCGCGGGGGACGCCCGCCAGCTCCCCCAGAGCCCCCGGCCTCTTCGTTCTCGTAGCCTCCTCTATCTTCCCTCGGGCGGGAATTGCTACAACAGCGGCGGCGCTCCAAGCCGGAGCGCCGGACTGCGCGCTCTGCCGGGAGCGATTCCGAGGCGCCCCCAGGGGTGCCGCCCGGCGATCGAGGCGCGGTCATCGACCGGGACGGAGACCGACGAGGGATTCCGTTCCCCCCTTGCGCCACGGAATCCGCCCGAGTTTTGGAAGTGCGACATGCCGGTCCATCCGACCGCCCTCATCGATCCTCGCGCCGAGATCGATGAGTCCGCCCAGATCGGCCCCTACTGCGTCATCGAAGGTCCCGTCCGGGTCGGCCCGCGGACCGTGCTCGGCCCCTTCGTCCATCTGCAGGGCCCCACCACGATCGGGAGCGACTGCCACTTTCACTCCGGGGTCGCCGTCGGCGACGTCCCGCAGGACCGGGCCTTCCAGGGACATGAGTCCTACGTCGTGGTCGGCGACGGGACCACCCTCCGCGAACACGTCACGATCCACCGCGGCACGACCCCCGGCTCGACCACGCGGGTTGGAAATCGGGTGATGGCCATGGCCGGCGCCCACATCGGACACAATTGCGTCGTCCACGACGACGTGATGCTGGTCAACGGCGTCCTCCTCGGCGGACACGTCGAGGTCGGCCGCCGGGCGGTGATCTCGGGGAACACCGGGGTCCACCAGTTCGTCCGGATCGGCGAGTTCGCCATGATCGGCGGGCTCTCGAAGATTACCCAGGACGTCGTCCCGTACTTCATGGTCGACGGACATGGCCTCTGCGCGGGGATCAACCGCGTCGGGATGCGCCGCGGCGGGATCGGCCGCGAGGACATGGAAGACGCCAAGAACGCCTTCCGGATCCTCTGCCGCACCAAGGGGACCCTCAAGATCGCCATCGAACGGCTTGAGGCGTCGATGCAGACCCCCACCGGCAAGCTCATCTACGACTTTGTCGCGACGCCGTCCAAGCGCGGGTTCCACCTCGAGCCGCTGCATGAGCTGGTCGACGCCGAGACCGAAGCGGCGGCCGGGACACCGCGGGCTTCCTAGCGGCCAGGACAATCGGCCGGATCAGGCCGCTTCGTCTTCGGAGCGGAACGTCCCCGGTGGCAGCACCAGGGGCCGCCCTGCGGGGACCGATGGGGCAGAGACCGCGGCTTCAAGGACCGGAGCCACCACCGGGCCGAGCGATTCCGTGATGGCGGCGCGTACCTTCCTCGGCGTCTTCGTGGCCGACGGGGTCTCGCGGAACAGCTCGCGGTAATCTCCTGCGAATCGGCCGAGGTCCCAGAAGCCGAGCGAGGCGGCAACCTGGGCAACCGTGGTGTCTCTCCCCCGGTTGAGCAGCGCCTCGCGGGCCTGGTGCAGCCGCCGCAGGTGCAGGAACCGCCGCGGGGACATCCCGTAGAACTCCTGGAACACCGTCCGGAGCGTCCGCTCCGAGACGTCGGCGAACTCGGCGAGCTGCGCCACCGACGGAGGATCGTCCGGAGTCGTCTCGAACCTCCGCAGCACCGCCCGCAGGACCTGCTCCCTCGCCACGGCGGGCCGCCCCGTCCGCCGCCCGACGGCACGCGATGGCTCGGACGCTTCGGCGGCTGTGATCAGTCCAGGGCGTCCCACATCGAAGATCCCCCGGGTGAGCGTCAGGATCTCGGTCCGCAGCGACAGAGCCGCACGAGTCTCCATCAGGACTTCGGGGGCCTGCTGCCCCATCACCTGGACCCGCTCGACGAGGCGGGTCAGCTCCGCCACGTGGGCACCACCGGGTTCGAGGAGCTGAGCCGCGTCGATTCCGCCGGCCGAGGCGCGGAACAGCTCTCGCGGGAGGAAGTCCGTCGGGATCAGCAGGGAGTACCAGTCGTGCGCGTCGTTCGACGCCAGCCGGAACTCGCCGCCGGGGGGACTGATGAAGATCGCGTCCGCCGGCATCCGCTCGCCGTTGGCGTGACATCGGCTGCCGCTCTTCTGCACGAAGAGGAGACATCCATCGGCACTCGCCGCTCCTTCGACGATGAGTCCGTTCGCCTCGCTGCCGCACTGGAGATGCACCCCTGCGATCTCCCGGTGCTGGATCGACCAGTAGGGGCGTTCGACACGGGGGAGGGTGAACTCGAGCTGCGCATGGCCGATCTTGTCGGCATACTCCTCGAAGTCATCAAACGTCAGCGAACTCATGGCGCGGGGGGGAAGCGTCGACCGGGAAGAGTTCTCAGCGCCCACTGTTCCCGCTGCCTCGTTGGCGGGAATGCGAACCCTTCAAAAGAGCGAACGCATTCTAACACCCGATGTTTTTGCCGGAAGTACGTAGTCGACAGTCGCGGGGGCGTCATAATGTCTGCATGTCCGCCGTCGGTTGAGCTTTGCAGAGTGCTGGCCCGCCTCTGACTTCGTTCCTGACGGCGGATATTTTTTTGCGCTGTGCCTCACGCGGCACAACTCCGCTGCATTGCTGGCTTTCAGCACGCACTCTTTCGCAGTGACACCGGCCCTCCTCCGGTCGATGTGATCGGAGCTTTCCGATTCGTTCGTCTCTTGAGGCCCGACTCATCAGTCATGCGAGATCCTCGCATGACATCAACAAGTCCACATAGATCGCCTTGTTGACAGATCCGCTCGCCCATTTGGCCCGGATTCTTTCGGACACTTGGGGGTGTGACCTCATCGTCACAGGCACCAGGAGGCTTATCGAGAGCGGATCAGGCGAGCCGGAGCAGCTTGCGGGTGAGCCATTCGGTCCCGAGCAGGATCACCATGAGATACAGGACCCATGAGCGGTCCCACAGCTCTTCGATCCGCTGATCGATGATGATCCGCTCCCCCTTGTTGGGGAACAGCGTCGGCGCCGTCTCGGCCGCTTCCTTCAGCGTGAGGTACTTGCCCCCGGTCCCCGCCACGAGGCTCTCGAGCGTCGGGACATCCTGGATCAGGGTCGCGAACTCGAGCTGCGGCAGCCGGACCTGGAGCTCGTCTTTGACCGGCTCCTTTTCGTCCGGCACCGCGACCTCGATCCGGTACTTCCCGGGGAGCAGCACGCGGAAGTCTCCCGTGAACTCCTGCGGGCGGTTCGGATCCTTCGTCAGAGTCGGCGAGGGGGTCAGGGGTTTTCCCTGCGGGTCGATCACCGTCAGCGGGATCGTGCCGGTGTCGAGCGGCTGGAACTGGGCATTGACCACGCGGGCCCGGACCGGGACCACCTGGCCGAGGTCGTACTCGCGGCCTTCGAGGATCAGCATCCCCCGCTGGACACCCCGCTTGCTCCGCCCTTCGGCCGCCTTGCGGACGAGCTTGATCCAGAACCGGTCGTACAGGTCATCCCCGTAGTTCCGCAGGTGCCAGAACTCGGCGGTGCCGAGGTACAGCGTCTGTCCCTGGCTGTACCGCTGGGCGGCGATCAGGACCGGCTGGCCGTCGGGGCCGCGCGACAGGGGATCGGAGAACTCGGCGTAGACCGTCGTCCCCCCCTTCCGTCCCTTGGTCGGGAAGCACTTGTAGAACCCCGGGAACTGCTGCCAGAGTTTGCCCGCGACCGCCGGGTCATCCGCGAGCTTCAGGAACTCGGCCGCCTGCCCTTCCTGGGTCAGGGTCACCTGCCAGGGCTGCGAGGCGGCGTCCCCCCGGATGGCGGGACCGGGCTGGTCGACAATCACCGGACAGAGCCTTCGAACGGCCGAGACCGCGGGGGACTCGAGCGCCAGCTGCTCGGTGTAGATGTCCCCGGCAACAAAGACGATCCCGCCCCCTTCCTGGCCGACCCACTCGTCGAGCAGCTTCTGCTGCTCCTCCGTGACGAGCTTCCAGTCGGGGTCAAACGCCAGGAGAACGTCGTAGGCGAACAGCTCTTCGCGGGTCTGCGGGAACTTGAACAGCAGGTGATCCGAGTCCTGGCTGATGCCGACTTCGCCGGTCTGCAGCCAGACGTCGACATCCATTGAGGGGTGCCGGTGGAGCAGGTTCCGGACGAAGCGATAGTCCCGCATCGGGCCCCCCGCGATCATCAGGATCTTCATCGGCCGGTCGAAGATATTGATCGAACGGAGCTGCTGGTTGTCATCGGCCCGGCTCTCGAGGGCGGTCCCCTGCGACTTCACGCGGACGGTGTATTCGAACTTGCCTGCGCCGGGGGGCTGGCGGTCGAACTTCACTTCGACCGGGCGGCCATCTTCGCCGAGCGTGACGGTCTTGCTGTCGACGACCGACGGCTCGCTCTCCTCCTCCCCCTTCTGGAGCAGTTCCACGAGGGCGGGCTGACCGGAGAGCCCCTGGGCCTGCACGAGGGCCGCGATTTCGAAGGTGTCCCCCTTCTGGACGTCGGTCGGGGCGATGACCTTCGCCAGCTCGATGTTCATCGGCGGGACGGTCGCTCCGACGCCGACTGCCACGAGCCGGGCACCGGTCTTCTTCGCGTGGTCGCCGGCGACCCGCACGTCGCGGCCGGAATTGGCCGCTCCGTCGGTCAGGACGAGGACCCCTGAAAGCGTGTTCCCGCGGAGCTCCGTCAGGACCTTGTCGACAGCGTCCCCGAGGCTCGTCGCCGACCCCTTGGGGGCGAGGAGCGCACGGTAATCGGGAGCGGTCTCGGCCGGCGGCTGCGGCGCCGCGGCAGACCCGGGGGTCGCCGGATCCGCGGGCTTGGTCTCCGAATCTGCCGGGAAGCGGTGGAGGCTGGGGCTGAGGTCGCTGTCGAAGCCGTACAGGTCGACCGTGTGCTGCTTGCGGAGTTCCGCGAGGAGCGGGCTGTCGGCGAGGAGTTTGCGAATGGCTTCCGCCCGGGTCTCCCCTCCCGTGGGAGCCGACGGAGTCGGAGCCTCGAGCGGCTGCTGCATCGAGAGGGAGGTGTCGACCAGGATCGCCACCTGCGACGGCCGGAACGCCTCCATCTGCGTCCGCGTATGGGGATTGAGGGCGATCACCGCCAGCCCCGCCAGCAGCCCCAGCCGCAGCAGAATCAGCCACGCCGCCCAGCCGGGATGGAGCCGCCGCGTGTCGCGGTAGCACATCCAGACCGTGAACACCGCCGCCAGCAGGAACCCGCCGAACAGGACCCACTCCGAGAGGGAGTAGGGCCAGTCGAACTCCCGCACGCTCGTCACAGCGGCGTTGGAATCGGCGGCGGCGGCGGTTTGAGCGAGGAGGAACAAGGAGGCAGGTCGGCGAGGGTCAGGGATCGAACGGGAAGTCGAGTCGGAAACGGGTCAGTTATGGTAGCTCAGGCGGTAGGCGAGGGCCTGTTCCGCCATGCCGATCAGGATCAGCATCCAGAGGAGCCAGCGGCGGACTTCGCTCCCCGGGGAGTCGCTCCGGATCCATTCGAAGGAGCCGGCCGCCTGGATCGTCGCCTCGACGTTCCCGAGCTGACGCCGGAGAACTTCGTCGGTGGCGATCTCGAGCCGTCCCTCCCCGGGAGGGACGTTGTAGGCGGCGAGCCGCTCTTCGGTCGGCTGGTCGTTGCCGATCAGCCGGAGGGAGTAGATCCCGGGGCGTTCCGTGTCGCGGAACGTGGCGACCGCGGAGGGGGTCGCGGGGGCGGCGTCGCCGGTCTTCTCTTCGATCTGGGCTTTGACCTTGATCGCCTGATCGTCGGGGGTGACCACCTCGACCTCTTCCTTGAACTGGCCGAGTGAGAAGGTGGCGGTGATCGGATCGCCGACGGTCCGCCGGGGAAGGGTCCGGTCCTGGCGGGCGATGTACTTGGCGAGCTCGAGCTGCAGCACGGAGAAGCTGACGGCCCCTTCGCCGCTGGCCCAGTTGTTCCACATTTTCCCCTGCGGGTCCCGCAGCGGGCCGGCCGAGGTGAGGCAGGTGACGATCCGCCCAGCCCCGTAGGCGCTCTCGAGAATCAGCGGGGCGCCGTTCCGGAGCGTGGCGATCCGCTTGATCCGGTTCCAGAGCTCGGGGGGGGGCTCCGCGCCGAGCGGGTAGTAGAGGTTGACTTTCACCGCGTCGATGAACGGGTTGTCCTGCCCCGAGAGGACGTTCGTGATCGGATGGGGAGCGACCGTGATGTCGGGCCGGTCGCTGCTCTCGTCCGCCTCGAGCCGGACCGGAGCCTGACCGAGGGGGACCGGGAACAACCCTTCGCCAGTTCCGTAAAGGGTTTTCGAATAGAAGTCCGGCTGGATCAGGTCTCCGAGGAACCAGGCGAGACCGCCCCCACCCCGGACGTACGCCTCGACCGCCGCCACCGCGTCGGGGGGGAGGGAGGGGACGTTGACCAGGTACAGGAAGTGGTACTTGTCGAGCGAGAGTTTGCGGAGGGCGTCGGGGCCGTCGATCGTCGGGGCGTAGCCGGTCACCGCCCGTTCGGCGGCGATCGCGTCGGCGAGGTACAGCCCCTGCTCGGCCCCGGGCGTTCCGTCGATGATCAGGACCGAGTTCTCGTCCGGGACCCGGACCGCCAGGAACCGGACGTTGTCCTGCTCCAGTGAGTCCGCCTCGAGAGCGACCTGCAGACGGTGCGAGCCGGAGGCGTTGAAGATCGTTTCGAACGGGACGTCGACCGTCTCTCCGGCGGCGATCTTGGGAATGACCTTCGAGGCGGGGAGCCGGTTGCCGTCGACGAGGATCCCCGCCGAGACATCGGTCACTTCCCGCGAGCCGAAGTTGGAGACCTTGGCCCGGAAGGTGACCGGGACCTTCACGGCGGCGACCTCGACGAACCCGACGAGGTCGGAGACTGCGAGGTTCTCGTTCCCCTCCCCGACCGTCCGGACGAGGTTCAGGGCGATGTCGCTGCCGGCGAGATCCGTCAGCTCCTGGCTCAGACCTTTGTCTTCGCCCCAGTCGCTCCGGCGGAAGTCGGAGAGGATGTGCAGATGCTTCGTGGCGGCCCGGTCGTCCCCGAGCCGGTCCCGCGCCGCCGCGAGGGCCTTCGAGAGGGAGAACGCGCCGTAGGTGCAGTCGATGTTCTCGAGCTTGGCCGCCGCCTCCTTGAGGAAGCCGTCGTCGATGTCCCGCTCGCTCAGTCCGCTGATCGCTTCATTGGGCCTGGAAAGCAGCATCAGCGTGAACCGCTGCGATCCCGGGCGCTGGGCTCCTTCGGCGAGAAGCTTGCGGATGACGCTCTTGGCCTGGTCGAAGGCGTTTGTCTCGCCGAGGCGGTCCCGCATCGAGCCGGAGTCGTCGAGGATCACGACGTGGTGGGCCTGGGCCCCCTGGAACAGCGAGAGCTGCGACGGGTCGATGACGAGCCGCGCGATCAGGGCTCCGATCAGGAGGACCAGCAGCACCCGGCTGGCGAGGAGCAGCAGTTGTTCGAGGAACACCCGCCGGCGGTTCCGCTTCTGGCTGGCGAGCAGGAACTCCATCGCCGCGAACCGGACGGTCTTGTACCGGAGCCGGTTGATCAGGTGAATCACGATCGGCACCGAGACCAGCAGGAGGGCCGGCAGGGCGATGGCGGGATTCAGGAAGTACGGGGCGAGCCAGGTCACTTGAGGCGGCGTTCCGGGGTTCCAGGGTTCCGGCAGTCAGGGGAGGACGCGATCAGGGACAGAGAGGCGGGACGCTCAGGGCTTGTCGGGGAGGGCCTTCTGGTAGGTCTTGGGGCGGTCCCGGCGGATTTTGGCGAGGTCCTGATCCATGAAGTTGAAGTTGGCAGCCCCCTCGGGCATTTCGCTCAGGATCAGGGTCAGGTGGTTCTCTTTCCATTGGGCCGACCGGGCGGGGGCCGGGGAGACCGTTTCGGGCTCGCCGTACTTCGCCGTAAAGGCCTTCAGGAACTGCTCGTAAGCATCCGGATGCCGTGATGTGGCGTCAATGAGTTCCAGCCGCCCATCGACGAACTCGTAGGCGAAATACGACACCGGAATCCCGTCCGCTTTCGGCTTCACCGACTCGGGCGGGGCATCCTTGGGATAGGGCTCTGCCTGTTCGACCCCCTCGCGGGTCGTCGGAGCGAGGTAGCCGGTCGGATACTTCGCGAGGAACTGCTGGCTCGTCGTCACCCCGACGAGGTCTCCGTTGACGCCGAACGTCGACGCGACCGGGGCGGCTTCCTCCTGGGCCTTCGGCGGGACCCCCTCGGCGGCGGGTTTCGCGGTAGCCGGCGACACGGACTGGCCCTGCGGAGGGGGGGCAGAGCTCCCGCCGCAGCCGGCGGCGAGGAGGAGCAGCAGCGGGTACGCCAGGGGTCTCATGGAACGGATCGCGTTTCGCAAGGGCTTATTCGTCGTCATCGTCGTCTCCGGGCAGGGAGAGGAGGACCCGGCCGCGGGAGTCCTCGAAGGTCTCTCCCGTGAAGACCAGGGCGTCCATCTCATGAACCAGGAGGCGGAGGGTGTCGAGGGCTCCCGGGACCGACTTGAGTCGCGGGGCGGCGGAGACGGCGACCAGGAACTCCGCAGACTGAATCTGTTCGGCGACCTTCTTCTGCGTCTTCGGATTCGGATCGCGGGCGATCTTTGTCAGGGCGGTCATCGCCCCCTGAAGCCGCGTGAACGGGGATTTTTCGGCGGGAGTCCCGTCGGCGTTATCCGGGGCACGGCGGAGCGCCGAGAGCTCCAGGGTTCCTTTGCCGCTCCGGACCTCGACCCGGTCCCAATCCGGCGCTGTCCCGTGGATTGCCGGCGTCCCCGCCACGATCCCGGTCAGACACTGCGAGATCGTGGTGCGGGAGATGGCCCGACCGAAGAGGGTCAGGGTCTCCGCGGCGGGCGCGTCTTCCTCACGGGGGGCCGGCGGGCGTTTCGGCCGCTGTTGGGCGGGGGGACCTTTGGGGGAGCCTTTCGGGGGGCCGCCGCGATGATGGGGGGGGCGAGGACGGGGGCGATTCATACTGCGCACCCCGCTCCCCGGCCGGCCGTGCGGCCGGTCGTTGAAACCACCGCCAAGGCGGAAGCGACAGAGAGGCTCATCCGGTCATCCATGCGGTTCGCGCTCACTTCCGATGAATCCCGACGCGGGCGTTGATGTAGTGCCGGAGCATGGCATCGAGGTGCTCGCTCGTGCGGACCGTCTGGTAGTCGACCATGTCCGCCGCGCAGGTCCGCCGGAGTTCGTCGAGGAAGGCGTGCATCGCCTGGAGGTAGCCTTCGCGGAGGGACCGGGGGTCGCAGACGAGTTCACCCGCCTCTTCCATCCCCTCGAACTTGGTGGTGCCGGCGTAGTTGAAGTCGAGTTCCTCGTCGTCGAGGACGTGGAACACGAGGACGTCGTGGCCGCGGCGGCGGAGCATCCGCAGCCCTTTGAACAGGCCTTCGCGGGGGGCGAGGAGGTCCGAGATCAGGACGACCATTCCCCGCTGGTGTTTTTCGTTGGCGACCTGCTTCAAGATCGCGTCGAGGTCGGTCTTGCGGGAGGGTTTCTCGTTGACGAGGACCTGGAGGATGGAGCCGAGGTGTGTGGCGCGGCTGCGGGAAGGGGCCTGGGTCCGGACCTTTTCGTCGAAGGCGATGAGGCTGACGGCGTCCTGCTGGCGGAGGAGCAGGTAGGTCACCGCGGCGGCGATGGAGCAGGCGTAGTCGTACTTGGTCCGTTTGCCGGAGCCGAAGTGCATGGACTCGCTGGTGTCGACGACGATGGTCGTGCGGAGGTTGGTCTCTTCTTCGTAGAGCTTGATGTAGTACTTGTCGGTCTTGGACCAGACTTTCCAGTCGATGCGTCGGACGTCATCGCCGGGGACGTATTCTCGGTGCTGGACGAACTCGATGGATTGTCCGAAGTAGGGGGAGCGGTGCTGGCCGGACAGGAACCCTTCGACGACCTGGCGGGCTTCGATCTCCAGCCGGTGAATGCGGGCGAGTGCCTCGGGTGGAAGGATGTGTGCGGTGTCGGGGGTCATACCGACAGATTAACGGTGCGGGTCCACTGACCACCAGCGGGCAGTGACGAGGGGTATCGCAAAGACGCTTCGTCCGCCATTCGCGGCCGGCACGGCGCCCTTTGCTCAAACCCAACGCCCCACGGCCACCCGGGTCCAGGGGCGGAGCTCCTGGCCGCCGGAGGCGTTTTCGATGTGGAACCGCTGCATACCGCGGGCGTCCAACCACGGACCGGCGTCGCGGGCCCCCCTCTCCAATACGCTCGCACTGCACTCCCCGCGGTCTGGAGAGAGGGAGCCTGCAACGCGGCGTTCCCACAGCGGACGTCCGTGATTTGCCAAGGTTCCACATCGAAGACGCCTCCGGCGGGGCCAGCAGCCTGCTGGACCGGGGTTAGGGGGGAGCTGTGTGACGCGGCCGGGCGATCAGCTGATCCGGAGCGGGCCGACCTTCCCTTCTGGTACAGTGGCGGTGTCTTCAGAACGGGCTGTCTCCCCCACCTCGAAAACTCTCCCACCGCCGGACATGGCCGCGAACGACCCCTTCGAAAAACTCCGCGAAGCGATCCGCCAGTCGCCCGACAACATCCTCATCCGGCAGCACCTCGCCGAGATGCTCCTCGAACGAGGCCTGTTCGCCGAAGCGGAACTCGAGTACCGCCAAGCCCTCTCCCGCGACTCCGGGAACATGGAACTCCGGCTCGGACTCGCCCAGGCCTTCGCCCAACAGGGGAAGACCAGCGAAGCCCTCGTCGTCCTCGAAGAACTGCTGAAGCGCCGCGACGCCCCCGCCGAAGCCCACCTCCTCCACGCCCGGTTGCTCCTCAAGCAGGGAGACATCCCCGCCGCAGTCGCTCACTACAAACTCGCGATCAGCGAAGACCCGGACCTGGCCGACGAAGACCTCGCCGCACGGCTCGGTGTCCTGCCCGACGACGTCCCGGAATCAGCGTCGGAAGTCGTCGACGGCCGAATGCGGGCCTCGCATGAGCCACCGGAGACGAGTTCCGTCGAGGTGGAGCGACCCAAGATCGACTTCACCTCGGTCGGCGGAATGGAGGCCCTCAAGGAGGAGATCCGCCTCAAGATCATCTACCCCCTCCAGCACAAGGATCTCTACGCCGCCTACGGGAAGTCGATCGGCGGCGGACTGCTGATGTACGGCCCTCCGGGGTGCGGCAAGACCCACCTGGCGCGGGCCACCGCCGGCGAGATCAAGGCGGGGTTCCTTGCGGTCGGGATCAGCGACGTCCTCGACATGTGGATCGGGAACAGCGAGCGGAACCTGCACTCGATCTTCGACCGGGCCCGCCGCTCCGCCCCCTGCGTCCTGTTCTTCGACGAGGTCGACGCCCTCGGCGCCAAGCGCTCCGACATGCGGACGAGCGGCGGACGGCACCTCATCAACCAGTTCCTGTCCGAGTTCGACGGAGCGAGCGCCTCGAACGAAGGGGTGCTGATCCTCGCGGCGACCAACGCCCCCTGGCACCTCGACCCGGCGTTCCGCCGCCCCGGCCGGTTCGACCGGGTCCTGTTCGTCCCCCCGCCCGACGCCGCCGCGCGGGCCGGGATCCTCAACATCCTCTGCCGCGGCAAGCCGGCGGAGGAGATCGACTTCGACCAGGTGGCGAAGAAGACCGAGAACTTCTCGGGGGCGGACCTCAAGGGGCTCGTCGACCGGGCCATCGAAGCGAAGCTGCAGGAGGCGATGAAGTCCGGCGTGCCGAAGCCGCTTGGTACGCGCGATCTGATTCAGGCGGCCAAGGCCCAGCGGACCACCTGCAGCGAGTGGTTCGCCACCGCCCGCAACCACGCCCTGTTCTCCAACGAGGGGGGCGTGTACGACGACATCCTCAAGTACCTCAAGATGTAGACCCGCCGGCTCTCCTTCTCTTGCCCCGCCCCGCCGCTTTGTTCGTGATCGTTCATGAGTCCCCACCTGATCCGTGCCCGGCAGCTACTCTCCCTTAACCGCCTCGACCAGGCGGCCGATGAGTTCCGTCGGCATCTCCTCGAAGACCCCTCCGACGCCATCGCCCACAGCCAGCTCGCGATCTGCCTGGGGAGCCTCGGGAACTACGCCGCGGCGGCCGAGCACGCCGGGCAGGGGATCAGCCTCGCGCCCGACGAGAGCTTTCCCCACTACGCCCAGGCCTGGGTTTGCCGGCGGCGGAACCTGGACCGGGAGGCGATGACCGCGATCGACGAGGCGCTCCGTCTCGACGCGAGCGATCCGGACTACTTCGCGTTTCGCGCGGGGCTGTTCCTGGGCCGGTCGAAGTGGACCGAGGTGCTGGAGGATGCCGATCGGGGGCTGGCGATCGATCCCGATCATATCGACTGCCTGAACCTGCGGACGCAGGCTCTGATGCGGCTGGGACGCCGGGCCGAAGCCGCGGCGACGATCGGCGAGAACCTGGCCCGCGATCCCGACAACGCCACGACGCAGGCGAACGCCGGCTGGCGGTACCTGGAGACGGGGGACCCCCGCCGGGCGCTGGAGCACTTCCGCGAGGCGCTCCGGATCGAGCCGGACAATTCCTGGGCACGGAGGGGGATCATCGAGGCCCTCAAGGCGAAGAGCTTCGTTTACCGGCTGTTCCTGCGGTACCTGTTCTGGATGACGACGTTCCCCCCCAACGTGCAGTGGGGGATCATGATCGGGGGCTTCCTCGGCCAGCAGGCGATCGCCTCCCTGTCGAAGACCTACCCCGCCGCCGCCCCGGCACTCGATGTCGTGTTCTACGGGTACGTCGCGTTTGCGCTCTTCACCTGGCTCGCCGCCCCGCTGTTCAACCTGCTGCTGTTCACCAGCCGCTTCGGCCGCCACGTGCTGACGGACGATCAGCGGAAGGGGGCGATGCTGACCGGCAGCGTCCTGCTGGTGGCGCTCGGGCTGATGGCCGGAGCGCTGTGGTACTCGGACCCGCGGCTGTCGTTTGCGGCGCTGACAACATTCGTCCTGCTGATTCCGACCTCGGCGGTCTACCTCTGCGACGCGGGATGGCCGAGGCAGGCGATGGCGGCGGCGACCGCGGCACTGGGGCTCCTGATCGCCTTCGTTCATCACGAGTCATTCACGCGGGACGGCGAGCGGTGGCTGACCGGCCAGGGGGCGAGCGCGCAGCAGGCCCTCGTCTTCGGCCTGATCGGCTCGCAGTTCCTCGGTAACTACCTGGCCGGGGTCAAGGTGCGGCGGTAGGCCGCGGGAAGAACCCTTCCGGCCGCTACCCCTGATCGAAGATCCGCAGGAAGGCTTTGCGGTAGGTCCCTTCGTCCTTGGGGAACAGCTCGGCGAACAGCTTGTCGCTCACCGCTCCCCGCTGGAACCGCCGCTTCTCGAAGACCGGCATCGTCAGTCCGGTGACCCCCTCGACGCCGCGGCGGGTGATTTCGCCCTTCAAGGCGTACAGCTTCTCGTGGTCCCAGTCGGTCAGTTCGATGAACGGGATCCCTTCGGCCACCTCGATCACGTTCGGGAGTGCGAACGGGCTGAAGCCTTCGAACCCGAGCGTCGCCGCCGGGGCGAACGAGCGGACATGGCCGCGGCTCTGGCCCCCCGAATACGTCAGCGAGTGCTTCACGGCGCCGACCCCCCAGCCCTCGTGGTAGAGGAGCGGGTTGTTGAGGACGCTGCGGATCGTCAGCTCGGGGTTGTCCTCGATCGGGTAGTCCTTGAGGTTCTCGTCGCCGCCGTCGCCGTCGACGAGGTATTTCCAGTCCGGGTAGCGGTCGCGGATCGCGCGGCAGAGAGCGAGGCCCATCGCCGCCGCCTGGACGTCGAGGGGCTTGTAGTCCTCGATCACCTGGATCGCCTCGCGGTAGTTGATCGCCGAGGCCGGGACGGAGACCGGCTCGAGGAACAGGCCCAGGTCGAGATCGCCCAGGAACTGCCGGGCCTGGGCTCCGTCCGGTCCCCCTTCGACTTCGAGGGTGAACGCCTTGAGCCGCGCGGGGGATTCGCCCCGCTTCAAGAGCTGGTCGTACAGCGTGAGGAACACGGCCCCGCTGTCGATGCCGCCGGAGAACAGGACGCCGATCGGCTCCCGGGGGCCGATCCGGTCGAGCCAGCGGCCGAGTTCGGTGGAGAGGGCGCCGATGTACTGGCGGCCGATGTCGTCGAGGTTGGAGTCGAGGCGGTTTCGCTGGGGTGTGAAGAAGCGGGTCAGTTCGGGGCTGGGGTCTGGGCAGCCGATGAGGGCCAGTTCGACGATGTGGTGGGCGGGGACCATCCGCGTGTAAGACGGGTGGAACTGGCCGTCGAGTCCTTCGGTTTTCAGGAAGTCGTGGATCTCGTCGATCCGCTCGGCGACGACGAGGCAGGGGCCTTCGGAGCGTTTGGCGAGGAAGTATCGCATGGGGCGGCCGAGGGAGCGGGCCATGCGGACGATGGTGCCCGACTTGCTGAGGAGGGCAAAGTGGCCGCCGATTTCCCGGACCTGTTCCGGGTCGCCGGAGCGGACTCGTTCTTCCGCCTCGGCGGGGGTCATGTTGAAGAGGATGTTCCCTTCGGGCCGGAGGAGGTTGACGACGCGTTCGACGTATGCGGAGTGCATGCCGGGTTCTCTCTCGCGGTGGAAGCTCAGCGGGACTGCATTGTTTGTTGTGGTGAGCGGGGGGGCAACCGTGACGCGGGAGCCTTACCCCGGTCCAGCAGGCTGCTGGCCCCGCCGGAGGCGCTACCTCGTGGAACCACGGCAAACCACAGGTGTCCGCTTTTGGGAACCAGCGTCGAGGACTCCCCTTCATCTCACCGGGGGGAGTGCAGTGCGGGCGTAGTGGAGAGTGGAGCCCGCCACGTCCGTCCGCGATCGGACGTCCGTGGTGTTCCATGGTTCGATATCGAAAGCGCCTCCGGCGAGGCCAGCAGCGTGCTGGACCCGGACTGCCGTGGGACGATGGGGTTGAGCAAACGGTGTCGTGCCGGCATGGACGTGGTTCGATCCATCCAGCCCGGCCCCCGTTCTGCGTAGAATACCGCTCCCCCATCGCCCCACGACCGTCCCAGCCCAGGAGCCCACCCCCGATGGACTACGTCAATCTCGGCCAGAGCGGCATCCAAGTCTCCCGCATCTGCCTCGGATGCATGACCTACGGATCCAGCCGCTGGCGACCCTGGGTCCTCGACGAAGACGCCAGCCGACCCTTCTTCCGACAGGCCTGGGAAGCTGGAATCAACTTCTTCGACACCGCCGACATGTACTCCGACGGCGCCAGCGAAGTCGTCCTCGGCAACGCCCTCCAGGAACTCGCCATCCCCCGCGAAAAGGTCGTGATCGCCACCAAGGTCTTTAACCCCATGGGCCCCACCGCCAACGAGCGCGGACTCTCCCGCAAACACATCCGCCACGCCATCGACGCCAGCCTCAAACGCCTCCAGCTCGACTACGTCGACCTCTACCAGATCCACCGCTTCGACCCCACCACCCCCATCGAAGAAACCCTCGAGGCCCTCGACCTCGTCGTCCGCCAGGGGAAGGCACTCGCCATCGGGGCCTCATCCATGTTCGCCTGGCAGATGGCCAAGATGCTCCGGGTCTCCGACGACCTCACCCTCTCCCGCTTCGTCACCATGCAGAACCACTACAACCTCATCTACCGCGAAGAAGAACGGGAGATGATCCCCCTCTGCCGCGACGAAGGGATCGGCCTCCTCCCCTGGAGCCCCCTCGCCCGCGGCTTCCTCGCCGGGAACCGCACCCGCGAGAAGCAAGGCGAAACCAGCCGCGCCAAGACCGACGACTACGCCCACAAGATGTACTACGACGAAAGCGATTTCTCCGTCGTCGAACGACTCACCTGGGTCGCCGAACAGCGGGGCGTCAACAACGCCCAGGTCGCCCTCGCCTGGATCCTCGCCCAGCCCGGCGTCACCGCCCCCATCGTCGGTGCCTCGAAACCCAAGCACCTCGCGGACGCCATCGCTGCCCTCGAGATCGAACTCACCCCCGACGAACTCAAAGCCCTCGAAGAACCCTACCGCCCCCACCGCATTCTGGGACACAGCTGACTCGCCCCTTCGAGAACGATCCGCCACGCCCCATGACGATCACGCTCCTCTTTTTCGCCCGCGCCCGGGACCTCGCCGGGACCGACCGCGTCTCCTTCCCCCTCACCGACGGAGCCCGCGTGGCGGACCTCCGCGCACGGCTCGTCGAGCAGTACCCCGCCCTCCAGCCCCTCGCGGACAAGCTCCTCGTGGCGGTCAACGCCGAGTACGCCGATGACGGGACGCCGATCCCGGCCGGAGCGGAGGTGGCGGTATTTCCCCCCGTCAGCGGCGGGTGAGCGTCTGCGTCACCAGTTCGTATCCGTGACTCCCCTCGGAGCACCGTATGTCCGCCCCGCAGTCCGTTTTCCGCGGAATCTTCCTCACCTCCGAGGCTCCGGCGAAGACCGCCCGGTTCTACCGGGACGTCGCCGGCGTCGACCTCGAACAGGTCGGAACTCCCGACACCTACGTCTATTGGCGGATCGACCGCGGCGGCCTCCAGCTTGCCATCCACGATGCCAAAGCCTTCGCCGGATACACCTACCCCGCCCGGCCCGAGTCCAACCTGACCCACCTCTACTTCCAGATCCCCAGTCAGGCCGACTTCCTCGCTCACCTCGATCTGCTCGAAATCACGCCCCTTCTCCGCGACGACGTGGTCGTGACGGTCGTCGATCCGGACGGGCGGAAGGTGATGTTCGGGACTGCGTGAGAGATTCCTGTGACTGTCCAATTCCTCCCTCTCGAGATGCCCGACCGGTGGCCCCCGGAGGCGCCCCCCGCTCTCCCTCCGACTGAGAACGAGGTCCGTCTGCGACGCATTCCGCTGGGGGGGCGTCTGATTGCCGACTTCATCGCGAATCGGCGCCGCCTGAATCAGCTGAGCTCCAGTTCAGAGCCGATCGCACGTGGCATCGCCCTGCAGCTGGAAGCGCGGTCCCCGTTCGAGCCCTGGGGAGAGTCTCCACGTCAGCAGGTCATGCTGCGTGAGCTTGCCGAGGCGATCACTCTCGAGAAGTCGCTGACCGTTCCACCCGCCATCCACCCGGACGATCCGATGCCGCTGCTCCTCTGGGGAGCGTTCGACGACATCACGCCTCTAATCCTGCAGACGAAACTCAGACTCTCACCGGACCTTCTTCAGCGGGCCTATCGCGAAGTCTGGACGGTTCGCAAGTTTCTCCGGGAATGCGAGTCCCCGACGACCTGAGCCGTTTCTCCGAGCGATCTTCGCTTCCAGTTCGTTCGGCCAAGAGGACGTCTTTTCAGTCAGCCGGAGGTGATATCCCCGTTCCGGAGCTGTACGGATGAGGGTCGTGTCCGTGAGATCGAAGACGCTCGACATCCCATGTCTCGAGCTGCGGAAGGAAATGGGCCATCGCGTCGAAGAGGGATGCGAGAGTGATCTCCGAGAAGGGCTTCCGGTCCCAGATGGAAAAGGCGACGTGACACATCCGCCCGTACGGGTTTGAGGACTCCACCATCACATTTGCGCCGCCGCTCAAGTCATAGGGAATGGAGTCGAAGAACCTCGCATACTTTTCCCCATCCGGAGTGAGTGACATCCACAGATCAAACCAGACTGTGATGTCGGTCTCCCTTTCAATTCGAATTCGGGGGTACCTTCCAAGCGCGCCCCAGACCCGCATAAAGCCGTACTTTGAGCAAAAGCTCTCAAAGGCCGGTTCAAGGGCGTGCAGGTGCACTGCCAAGTCCTCGAAATCCTGCTCTGTCATCATGGTCGTGACGGGGGCGTTTAGGACCGCTTGATTCCCTCAGGTGGCCATGTCCATTGTCACTTGGACGGTTTCTGTAGGGAAGCACCTCCGGCGGGCAGGGGCGAGGCCCCTGCACCCCAACAAGTGCTTGGCCACGTCATCCGCTCACGGCTGTCTCAAGCCGCTTCGCGCAACCCATCGTCCCTATGGCTACCCGGTCCAGCGGGACGCTGGTTATTCCGGCATCGCCGTCTTGGCCCGCTTGCGGAAGGCGTCGCTCTGCACGATCGCGGTCACCAGCGCCGAGAACTTGTCGCCACCCTTCTCCGTCTTCGTCGCGATCTCCGTCACCGTGCACTCGTCGAAGTACTCGAGCCCCCGGCCGATCGCATACGTCAGCAGTTTTTCACTGAGACACCGCCGGAAGTCCGCCGACCGCGAAGCCAGAATCCCCCGCAGCTCCGCCGGGCCTTTGAAGGACTTGCCCCCCGGCAACTCGCCGCTCGAATCGATGTCGAGATCCCGCTCCTTCGTCCGCCACGCGCCGATTGCGTCGTAGTTCTCCAGGCCGAATCCGAGCGGGTCCATCACCTGATGGCACGACGCACAGGCCGGGTTCGAACGGTGCAGCACCATCTGCTCCCGCAGGCTCTTCGCCTCCTTGTCCTTCCCCTTCACCTCCTCGAGCGGCGGCACGTTCGCCGGCGCCGGCGGCGGGGGAGCGGCCAGCAGGTTCTCGAGAATCCACTTCCCCCGCTTCACCGGCGAGGTCCGCGTCGGGTTCGAGGTCACCGTCAGGATGCTCGCCTGACCCAGGAGGCCGCCGCGCTGATTCGGGTCGAGCGAGACTTTCCGGAACTCGTCGCCGCTGACGTCCTTGATGCCGTACAGCTCCGCCAGCTTCCCGTTCACGAACGTGTAGTCCGCCGACAGGAACTCGAGGATGCTCCGGTCCTCCTGGACGATCGTGTTGAAGAACATCTCCGTCTCGGTCCGCATCGCCAGCCGCAGCGACGAATCAAACGACTTGAACCGCCGCGGGTCGGGCGAGACCCGGTCGAGCAGCCGGAGCTGCAGCCACTGCGAGGCGAAGTTCTGCCCGATCGCCGCCGACCGCGGGTCCTTCAGCATCCGGGCGACCTGCTTCGAGAGCGTGTCGGTCGTTCCGAGCTTGTTCGCTGCTGCAAGCGACAGGAGCTCGTCATCGGGACAGCTGCTCCACAGGAAATAGGAGAGCCGCGTCGCCAGTTCGTAGTCCGAAATCGTCCGGACCGGCTGCGAGAGGGAGTCCTGCTCGATCTTGAACAGGAAGTTCGGCGAGGTGAGCGTGGCGGTGACGGCGAGCCGCATCGCCTGCTCGAAGCTCTGCTTGTCGGTCAGCGCGATGTCGACGAACTTCATCAGCCGGGTCAGCTCGTCCGGCTTCACGGGGCGGCGGAACGCCTTCGAGGCGAACGGCTCCAGGTTGGCTTTGGCGGCCGCGAGCTGCTGCGTCTTGTTGGCCTTCGGGGGCGGGACCTTCTGGATGATCCGCTTGTGGGACTCGGAGAGTTCCGTAGGCAGGACCCCCAGCGGCCCGACCAGGGAGATCTCGTCGACGTGGAGGTTGCGGTCCCCCTTCATCTTGGGGTTCGGGTCGTCGGGCTTGTAGTAGTCGTTGAGGAACCCGACGGTCAGTTTTCGCTTCCCCTTCTTGAGGGTGACTTCCTCGTTGAAGGTCTGCGGGTCTCCCTTCTTGGCGGAGACGTTGACGACCTTCCCTTCCTTGCCGTCGATCCGCAGTCCCATCTTGCAGGGATCGGGACCGGCCTGGTCTCCCCAGGCCTTGATCCGGAGGACGTACTTGAGGCCGTCTTCGGGGATGTCGACCTCGCCCCCCTTTTCGCCGCTGGAGGAGCCGAGGGTACCGGCTTCGAGTTTCTGGACGGGGGCGGAGTCTTCGTCGCCGCTCATGATCGCCCGGCGGGCGATCTCATCGGCGGCATCCATGTAGCGTTCGAAGAGGACGGGGGGGAGCGAGAGGACGTCGCCGATGTTGTCGAAGCCGTAGCCGACGTCGTCGGAGGGGAACTGGTCGGCGGGGTGGAAGTCGATGCCGACGAGGTCGCGGATGGTGTTGTTGTATTCGGCGCGGTTGAGTCGCCGGAGGGTGACGCGGCCGGGGTAGGGGGCGACGGTGCGGCCGCATTCGACGGGGAGGGCGACGTTGCGGATCCAGCTGGCGACCGCTTCGCGTTCTTCCTTCTTGGGTTGTTCGGAGTCCTGGGGGGGCATGATGGCCCCTTCGAGCTGGACGGCGATTTTTTTCCAGAGGTTGCGGTCGGTGGTTTTGACCTTCTTTTCGGTGAGTCGGTCGACGGCGACGCCGGCTTCGGCCTTGTCACCGGAGTGGCAGTCGCCGCAGTACTTTTTGAGGAAGGGGGCGATGTTCTGGTCGTACTTGAGTTGTGCGCCGGGGTCGGCTTTCGGAGCCTGCGCCCAAAGAGTCCCCGCCATCGACAGAACGAGAGCGAGCGAGAGGCAGGCGAGGGAGTGGCCGACGCGGGGGCACGTCATGGAACAACTCGACCGGAAAGGGGGGTGAGGCGGGAGGGCGGGCGCAGGGAGGACGTCGGGCGGGCGGGTCTGCCGGGTCGGCTCGTCGGAAACCCACCGGGTCGAGCCGTATCCGGGGCGGACTTTTCAGTCTACCACCGGTCCGCTCCGGTGGGGAGTTGATTTGGCAGTGACTTGTCGGGCCGCCCGCCGCCCCGGCCGGCACGACGCCGTTTGCTCAAACCCAACGCCCCACGGCCACCCGGGTCCAGCACGCTGCTGGCCTCGCCGGAGCCAGCGTCCCGCTGGACCGGGGTTAGGCGGTGATGTCGGGTTGGTCAAAGACGCTGACTCCGCCAAGAACGGTGAATCGATAGAGACTCAATGGCTCGAACCCCGCCCCGGCCGGCACGACTCCGTCTACTCAAACCCATCGTCCCACGGCGACCCGGGTCCAGGGGCGGAGCTCCTGGCCGCCGGAGGCGCTTTCGATGTGGAACCGTTGAACACAACGGGTATCCGATCGCGGACTGACGTTGAGGATTCCCCACTCCAGATCGCCAGCACTGCACTCCCCGGGGTCAGAAGAAGGGGAGTCCTCGACGCTGGTTCCCCAAAGCGGTCGTCGGTGGTTTGCCGTGGTTCCACGAGGTAGCGCCTCCGGCGGGGCCAGCGTCCCGCTGGACCGGGGTCAGGGACGCCACCTATTCCGGCTTCGTCCACTTCTTGAACTTGATGTCCCGCACCTTCAGCTGCGGATGCTTCTCCTTCAGCCGCGCCAACAGATCCGCCCGATGAAAACTCACCAGCTCGCCCAGGAGCGCCGAGTTCGTGACCCCCACATGCAGCACGCCACTCTTGATCGACATCACCCGCGTCCCCTCACACAGCTCCGGACCGGCAATCTCCCGCCAGATCTCATGCAGCTGCCGATCCCCCTGCATCCGGCCATAACCCCGAAGCGCAAACAGCCGGGAGAGAATCGTCCCAATGTCCTGCGGAGGAATCGACGGGATCGGCTCCCGATCAGGGGGCGGCGGTGGAGGCTGACGCGGCATACCGGATGATCCGCTGTTCTCCGAGTCCGAAGCAAGTCTCCCCTACCCCGGTTCGCGGCCTTCCGATCTCTTCACCAAGAGAGCGCCGCGTCGCGTCGAACCGGCTATCCTGTCCCAAGCTTCTCCGGGTGTTCTCTCTTGGCTGCCACAGGAGATTCCCATGACCGTCGATGAAGTCCTCGCCGAACTCGAATCGCTGGCGACCCCGCAGACCAGGAAGACCCTGCTCCGGCACGGCGCCACCGAGCCGGTCTTCGGCGTCCGGATCGGCGACATGAAGCCCCTCATCTGCAAGCTCGGCAAGAGCCGGCAGTGGGCTCTCGACCTCTACGCCACCGGCAACTCCGACGCGATGTACCTCGCCGGACTCATCGCCGACGAGACCGCCATGACGAAGAAGGACCTTCAAGGCTGGGTCGAACGGGCCCCCTGGCACATGATCAGCGAATGCACCGTGGCCCAGCTCACCGCCGAGACACCCCACGCCCGGGACCTCGCCCTCAAGTGGATCCGCTCGAAGAAGGAATCGATCGCCGCCGCAGGTTGGTCGACCCTCGCCTGCTGGGTCTCGGTCGCGGATAACCACAGCCTCGATCCTGATGAGCTGACCAGCCTGATCGCCGAGGTCGAGAAGACGATCCACCAGCAGACCGGCCGCATCCAGTATGCGATGAACGGCTTCCTGATGAGCCTCGGGTGCTACGTCCCGAAACTCACCGCGCGGGTCCGCAAGGCGGCCAAGGCGATCGGCCCGGTCGAGATCGACATGGGGGACACCGCCTGCCAGGTCCCCTCGATCGAAGAGATGATCCGGAAGGTCGAAGCCCGCGGCGCGATCGGCAAGAAGCGGAAACACACCCGCTGCTGAGGCCGCTCTGTTGAGCGAGCGCGTCGACACAGGGCAGCACCAGACAGGAATTCGCCCTCGCGGGAAGGTGCGTCCCCTCCGTTTTCGGGTATGGTCTGCTGCAGCGCTCTTCTGCCCTAAGGACCCACCTCTGATGACCCTCCTCCGCTGCTTCGTGGACGTGCGCTCCCTCCGCCTGTTCGGCCTCTGCTTCCTGCAGGCCGCTCTCGGCAGTCTCCTCACCTCCTCGCACCTCGTCGCCGCCGACGCGCCGCTGCAGGTCGGCGTCGCCCAGGTCGAGATCACCCCGCCGCTCGGCTTCCCGATGGCGGGCTACTACCACGAGCGGCTCGCCACCGCGACCCACGACCCCCTGTGGGCCAAGGCGATCGTCTTCCGCAACGGGCCGACCTCCGCCGCCTGGGTCGCGTGCGACCTGACCGGCGTGGCGATCGACCTCTCCACCGAAGTCCGCCGGAAGGCGGCCGAGAAGACCGGTATCCCCTACGAGAACATCGTCGTCTCGGCAACCCACTCCCACACCGCCCCCGACTACACCCGCTCGCTCTACCGCCATCTCGGCCCCGCCGCGGAACTGGTGACCGAGACCGACAAGAAGCGGGCCGAGTACGCGGGCCAGCTCATCGACCGGACCGCGCAGGCGATCGTCGACGCCCACAAGGCCGCCGCCCCGGCCGAGCTCCGGAGCGGGTCTGCCACGCAGGCGGTCCCGGTCTCCTACAGCCGCCGGTTCGTGATGCGGGACGGGAGCATCCAGACCTGGGTCGGCCTCAAGCACCCGCAGGCGCTCCGCTGCGCGAACCCGATCGACCCCGAGATCGGACTGCTCGAAGTCGTCCGCGCCGGCGATCAGGCCCGGACCGGACTCGTCTCGAACTTCGCCCTCCACCTCGACACAGTCGGCGGCCTCGAGTGGAGCGCCGACTACCCGCACGGCATCGAGCAGAGCGTCCGGAAGTCGCTCGGAGCAAGCGCCGTGTCGCTGTTCGGAACCGGCTGCTGCGGCGACATCAACCACGCCGACCCGACCGGCGCGGTCCGGCGGAAGGGCCCCGAGATCGGCGCCGCCCTCGGAGAGACGATCGTCGCCAAACTTCCCGAGCTCACCCCCGTGACCGGCACGCACCTTCAGGCCCGCTCCCGGACCGTCCCGCTCCGCTTGCAGCCGGTCACTCCGGCCGAGGTCCAGGAGAGCCTCGCCCTCGTCCGGAAGGCTCAGGCGGGTGAGACGGTCGAGTTCCTGAAGCATGTCGCCGCCTACAAGGCGCTGGTGCTCGACCAGCTTCAGAACAAGCCCCCGGTCGTGAAGGGGGACGACGTCCTGTCGCTCGGCCTGTCGCGGCAATGGGGAGGGATCGGGGAGACGATCCCGACCGAGGTGAACGTCTTCACGGTCGGAAGCGATGTCGCGATCGTGTTCCTGCCGGGTGAGGTGTTCGTCGAGCTGGGACTCGCGATCAAGCAGGCCTCGCCGTTCCGGACGACGCTGATCGTCGAGCTGTCGCAGTCGGTCGAGACGGTCTACATCCCGACCCGGGCCGGCTCGGTCGGGGGCGGGTACGAGCCGACGAACTCGTTCGTCGAACGGGGCTCGGGCGAACGCCTCGTCGAAGCCGCCCTCGCGCTGCTGCGGGAGTCGGCCACCGCCATCCAGACCTCGGCCGCCGCGACCGCCGCCAAGTGACCGTCGCGGTCACGGGTTGGCATTCGCGCTGATGATCTCGGGACGGGCGGCAAAGCGGATCGTTCGGGCGAAGTTGAACCCGACCCGCAGCCTGTGCCCCTGGGCGGGGTCGAACGCCGGGCAGCCGATTGCCCAGACATTGGGAGGCCTGTACCCCAACCGGACCCGCTGGACCGGAAGCGGGGTTCCGTCGGCACCCGTCGGCTCGATCCGGACTTCCAGACCCCCTTTCGATTCGACCTCGACCAGGATCACCGGCATCTCTGCATCGACCTCGAGGGAGTCGTGGGCGTTGATCGTGTTCTGCGGTTTGTAGGGGAGCGGGACGGTGGCGGGGCCGGGGGGGACGAGCGTGGCCCGCCAGCGTTTCTCCCGGATTGTTCCCTCCCAGGTCTTCAGCGGCGTTTTGCCGGAGGGGGCGGAGTCGGTCACGACGATCTCGTCGGGTTCCAGCGGCACTTCGGGACCTCGGAAGACCTCGAGCCTCGCCTCCCATACGGTACCGTAGGGGGAGAGCGATGTGCCGAACTCCCCTTTCGGCGTGACATGGGTTGTGTCCCTTCTGCCCAACGAGTCCGTGAGGGTCAGCTCGCCGAACGCGGCGGGGATCGGTCGATCGTTCCACAGGACCTCGATCCCGAGTTGCCCCCGCGCCCGCGAAGGAGTCCCCTCCTGCACGCTCGCCTGGAGAGAGCGGACCACGACGGTCAGCGGACCTTCCGTCCGGCGGATCGGAAAGGGGTCCGGCTCCGTCGGCCGCTTCGGGGGACGCGGATCGCCGGGGAGCGGGATCTCGGCCTCGCCGACCCGCTGCCGCCTTCCATCGAGAAGCTCGACACGGAGCGGCCCGTCGCATTCGACCGGCGGTCCGGACATCACGAACCCCGGCCCGAGCCGCATCCCGGACCCCGCCCACCGCCAGCCGTGCCGATCGACCAGGATCATCTCGTTGACGCCGAGACGCGTCGCCTCGTCGCACCAGAGGACGATCCGCGGCTCTTCGAACCGGATCGTCTCGACCGGCCACCGCAGCACGCCCCGCGAGAGGTGGCCGAGAATCTCCCGCCAGATCGGCCGCGGCGTGTGCCGGTGATCGAGCCCCGTCGTGATCTCCGCGATCTCGAACGTCGAACCATCGCTGAGCGGAATCCGGATCGTCTTCCGCGGCCACAGCAGTCCCGCCGCCACAACGCCGATCAGCACCGCAGCCCAGAGCCATTTGCCCCGAGTCCGCTTCGGCGCCGCACGAGGCTCAGCTCCCGTCGGTTCCCCCTGCATGCCGGGAACATACCTCCGGTGAAACCGTCGTTGTAGGTTGAACCGCGTCCCGCCCGGCCGGGTCTGCACCAGGCCGAGGCCATTGTGGGGGATCTCGCTGGAGATCCCTCGCTTCCGCTTCGGGCTGGTGTGGGGCGGGGCGGGGATTTGAGGTGCGGGCTTCGTGGGGGAATGGCGCGCCGATGGATTGGCATGGACACTTCGAAACCACTGCCGCAGCGACAACAGGGATTTCTTGACGCCTACCAGGCGACTGGCCAGGTGAAGTCGGCGGCGGCGCAGGCGGGGTGCTCCCGCGAATTGCACTCCTGCACCCCGAGAGGGTTTGCTGTGTCCTGTTGGCTGCAGCAGGATGGGGTTTCGCGCGGATGCCGTGGCGTATCTCCTTTCTGTGAAAGAAGTCCCGTCCAGCGGGCCATCGTCTCCACCCTTCCAAAGCCACGTTCCGCCAGATTGTTTACACTCCCGCGATGAACATCCTTTCGATCCTTCAGACCCGGTTTGCCGACGCCCTTCAGGGGATCGCTCCCGATCCGGCCGCCTGCCTCTCCATGATCCGGCCCGTCCAGGACCCGAAGTTCGGCGACTACCAGGCCAACTTCGCCATGTCCCTCGGCAAGCAGCTCGGGAAACCGCCTCGCGCCGTCGCCGAGGAGGCGGTCGCGAAGCTCGAAGTCTCGGACATCTGCGAGAAGGTCGAAGTCGCCGGCCCCGGGTTCATCAACCTGACCCTCAAGAGCGGCTGGCTCGCCACCGAGCTGAGCGGAGCGGCCGACGATCCGCGGGTCGGCGTCGAGAAGGTCGCCGAGCCCCGGAAGATCATCGTCGACTTCTCGTCGCCGAACGTCGCCAAGCCGATGCACGTCGGGCATCTCCGGAGCACCGTGATCGGGGACGCCCTCAACCGGATCCTGCGGTTCCTCGGACACGACGTCCTCTCCGACAACCACATCGGAGACTGGGGGACCCAGTTCGGGATGATCATTTACGGGTACAAGAATTTTCTGGACCCGGCCGCCTATGAGCAGAACCCGGTCGGCGAGCTGGCGCGGCTGTACCGAAGGGTCAACCAGCTCAGCGACTATCACGAGGCTAAAGCAAACCTCCCGGGCTTGAAGACGCAGTTCAGCACACAGGTAGCGGAGTTGCAGACGCTCAAAGCTTCAGTCGATCCGAAGGACAAGAAATCACTTAAGGCGATTGAGAAGTTAGAAGCGGACGTGGATACCTTTGAGAAAGCGGTGGAATCCGCTCAGGAGAAGATCGAGGTCGTTGATGGGTTTCCGAGCTTGAAGGCGCTCGCGGATGCTCATCCGGGGATCGCCCGCGCGGCCCGAGACGAGACGGCGAAGCTGCATGCCGGCGATCCGGAGAACAACCGGCTCTGGCAGCAGTTCATTCCGCTGTGCCTGACCGCCCTGCAGGGAATGTACGACCGGCTCGATATCCACTTCGACAAGTCACTCGGCGAGAGCTTCTTCAATCCGTTCCTGGCGGACGTCGTGAAGAGCCTCGAGGCCAAGGGGCTGGCGAAGGAGAGCGACGGGGCCCAGGTCGTGTTCGTCGAGGGGTTCCGGGCACCGTTCATCATCCAGAAGGCGGACGGAGCGTACACCTATGCGACGACCGACCTCGCCACGGTGAGGTACCGGATCGACGAGTTCGGGGCCAAGGAGATCCTGTACGTCGTCGACACGCGGCAGAGCGAGCACTTCGGGATGCTCTTCGCCACCTGTCGAAACTGGGGGCTGCCGGAAGTCGCCCTCAAGCATGTCAACTTCGGGACCGTCCTCGGGGAGGATGGCCGCCCCTACAAGACCCGGTCGGGGGACACGGTCGGTCTCGAGAGCCTGCTCGACGAGGCGGTCGTCGAGGCACGACTGGTGGTCGAGGCGAACGAGGCAGCGAAGATCGCGATCGCCGCCGAGAAGACCCCCGGGGTGCCGCCGGACGATCTCTTGGACGACGCCGAGAAGCGGCGGGTGGCGGAGATCGTGGGGATCGGCGGGGTGAAGTACGCCGACCTGCGGATCAGTCGCGACAGCGACTACAAGTTTGTCCTCAAGACGATGCTCCGCAAGGAGGGGGACACCGCGACCTACATGCAGTACGCCTACGCCCGGACCCGGGGGATCCTGCGGAAGGCGGGGGTGACGTCGGAGTCGCTCCGGGGGGGAGTCATCATCGGACACGCGAGCGAGCGGGCCCTGGTGCTGACGATCCTCCGGTTCCAGGAGATCCTCGCCGGGGTGACGAACGATTACCGGCCGAACGTCCTGACGGGGTACCTGTTCGAGCTGGCGCAGGCGTTCAGCGCGTTTTACGAGCACTGCGACGTGGCGAAGGAGCCGAACGTACGGCTCCGGGCGAGCCGGCTCCGGCTGACCGACCTGACCGGGCGGGTCATCCGGATCGGCCTGGGGCTGCTGGGGATCGAGACGATCGAACGGATGTAAGCCGCCGCTCCCCCGGTCGCGACGGCTTGGACCAGCCTGAACCGCTAGTGAGGGAACCCCGCGTCAATCCCTCGCTGGCGCTTCGGGCTGGCGTGGGGCGTGGCGACAAAAGTTGGTCCCGCGAAACCTTTCGGGATACTCCTCCCGAGGCCGGCGGGGCACAATAGGGGGTGGACCTCCTATTCCGGTCTGCGGCCGATCCTCCGTAGAATCGATGGGTCTGTCCTGTCCCTGATGAATCATCGATCTCAGGCTGAGCCATGAGAACACTTGCCGTTTGCGTTTTCGCCGGAATCGTCAGCAGCATCGTCACCCTGTGGATGCTGAACGGCGCCCCGCTGGGGCAGTCGAATGCCCAGGGGCTGACCAGCGCCAAGACGATGCTGGCGGAAGAGGAGTCCCCGGCGGCGAACATCCGCTCGAAGGGGTTCAATTCCGCCGGCCTGACTCCGGACGAGGCGGTCAACGTCGCCGTCTACGAGCAGTGCAACAAGAGCGTCGTCAACATCTCGACGACCGCCCGGACGGGGGGGCTGTTCAGCGTCACCGAGCAGGGGAACGGCTCGGGGGCGGTGATCAACAAGGCGGGGCACATCCTCACGAACTTTCACGTGATCCGCGGGGCCAAGAACATCCAGGTGACGCTCCACAGCGGAGAGTCGTACGGGGCCAAAGTCGTCGGAAAGGATCCGCTCAACGACATCGCGATCATCAGCATCGACGCTCCGCCGGAGGAGCTGCATCCCCTGGCCCTCGGAGACTCGGACCACCTCAAGGTCGGGATGCGGGTGTTTGCGCTCGGGAACCCGTTCGGCCTCGACCGGACGATGAGCTGCGGGGTGATTTCGAGCCTGAACCGGACCCTCGAGATCCATGAGAACTGGGTCATCAAGTCGATCATCCAGATCGATGCGGCGATCAACCCCGGGAACTCGGGGGGGCCGCTGCTCGATTCGCACGGGCGGCTGATCGGGATCAACACCGCGATCGCCAGTCGGGTCGGGGAGAGTGCGGGGATCGGGTTTGCGATCCCGGTGAGCCTGATCAAGCGGATCGTTCCGGAGCTGATCGAGTACGGCCAGGTGATCCGGGGCGAGATCGGCGTGACGCACGTCAACGTGACCGACAAAGGCCTGCGGATCGCCCGCCTGACCCCCAAGGGGCCGGCCGAGCGGGCGGGGCTGCGGGGTCCGAAGGTCGCCCGCCGGGGTCCGTTTGTGATCGAGGACTTCGGAGCCGCGGATGTCATTACGGCGGTCGACGGGGACAAGGTCGAGAAGCCGTCGGACTTCCTGGGGAAGATCGAAGCGAAGAAGCCAGGTGAGAAGGTCGTGGTGACGGTCCTCCGCGAAGAGCGGTCGGTCGACGTCACGGTGACGCTCGGCGGCGAGTCGACCCCCGGAGCGAGCGAACTGGATCTGTAGGCGGTCGCCCATCGGCTAGCCGATTGAGCCGCAGAGAACACAGAGGTCTCAGAGGGCGGCGACGGACTGCGGACGCGGCGGATCTCAAATGACCGTTGGCTTCTGCTTTTTCCTCCGTGCTCTCTGTGTCCTCGGTGGCAGATCCTTTCCATCACGTAGTCAACAGGAGCCGTCCGGCGATGACGCTTCCCGTTTGCGAGGCCGTTCCCCTTCCCGGTCATCAGGTGTCGCTCCGGATCAACGGCAAGGAAAAAGTCCGGTGGCACTTCGGGCCGGAGTACCCGCGTCCCTTCTTCTGGCCCCTCGTCGGACCGCGGTCCGGGGAGTCACTGACCCGGGTCGGGCATCCCGGAGCGCCGAATCATGACCATCACCGGTCGGTCTGGTTTGCCCATGCGAAGGTCCAGGGGATCGACTTCTGGAGTGAGGAGACCAAGGCCCGGATCGAGCAGACGCAGTGGCTGCTCTATGAGGACTCGGACGCCGAGGCCCAGATGGCGGTCCGGCTGGCGTGGCGGGACGGGCATGACGCGGCGCCGCTGCTGGAACAGGACGTGATCGCCGGGCTGCGGCCGCTCGAGAACGGGGAGTACCTGCTCGACCTGCAGACGATCCTGACGCCGCGATCGGAGACGCTCGAGTTCGACAAATCGAACTTCGGACTCCTGGCGGTCCGGGTCGCGCGGAGCATCTCGACGTTCTTCGGGGGCGGGGTCCTGACCAGCAGCGAGGGGAAGACCGGAGAGCCGGAGATCTTCGGCCAGCCGGCGCGGTGGGTCGACTACACGGGACCGATGCCCGGGCCGACCGCGACTCGGGAGTCGATCCTCGAAGGGATCACGTACTTCTCGCATCCGGCGAACTCGGAGTCGCTTCCGAAGTGGCATGTCCGGGCGGATGGCTGGATGGGGTGCTCGCTCAGTTACGACGCCGGGCGGACGATCGAGCGGAAGAACCCGCTCGTGCTGCGATACCTCTTACACGCGCACGTCGGCTCGGTCGATCCGGCCCAGGCGAAAGAGGTGCTGGAGGCGTGGCAGCAGCGTCCCGCGCGGAAAATCGTGAAGTCGATGAAGCCGAACCGGATGTATGAGCTGGTGGATCAGTAGATCCATTCGGGATTGAGCCACAGAGGGCACAGAGAAGAGACCGCGTCGGTTCAACACCCGCGCGGCTGAGCTCCTCGGCCCCTCTCTGAGTCCTCTGTGCACTCCTTGGCAAAATGCCTGGGCCACCCGAGTCGATCCATCCCAGCCTGACTATGCAGCCTCGGCCGAGTCATCGTCCTCCAGGCTCTCGGTGGCCATCTTGCGGAAGAGGGCCGCGGCGACGACGCCGGTCTCGGGGATCAGGCGGCTGAAGACCGGAATCAGCCCCCATTGCCGGACCTTGCTTGCCGAAAGGGCACCATGGGCGGTGACGTGCCGGAGGACTTTCGTGAGGACGAGCGAGTCGGTCCAGGTCTCCTGCGGCCGGCCGGCGATGAGCCAGCTCCGGAGAGTCCGCCGGGTCTCCTGGCTCTCCGCCTGCAGGAAGCCGTTGATGCCGTGCTCGTCGTCGCCGGTGTCCCCCTCCCGCCAGGAACGGAGGCTGGCGAGCTCGGCCCGGGGCGGGTCGAGCGGCCGATAGAGAGGGAGCTCGAGCGTCGCGACGAGCGAATCGAGATCGCTCCGCCGCATGGTCGGAATTAGCTCGCGGAGGATCTGTTCGAGTCCGCTCCAGGCGATGACGGCCCGCCACTGCAGGCCTCGCTCGCCGGAGCTGCGGCTGTCGGACTTGCCGACGAGCGGCGTCTCCCACGCGAGAGCGCTGCTGAGGAGCTCTTTCCCGCGGGCGAGGGCACTGAAGATCCGCCGGGCGTCGCGGTGGTCGTCGACCGGGCGGCCGGCGAACAGGACGCTCGCCCGGACGCGGGTACAGAACTCCGCTTCGCTCGCCTGGTCGCCGCGGGTCAGATGACCTCGGACCGTTCCAAACCAGCGGCCGAAGGCAGAACGGAGCTCGCCATCCGCAGGGGTTTCGGCGGCGTCGGACTCGGCTTTCGCCGACCGCCGCTTCCGGGTCCGGGGGCGGGGCCGGGGGCATCCGGCGGAAGGTCATCGGGAGTCGGAGCATCCGTACCGTGGGGCATCGCCGGGACCTCGGGAGCGCGGCTTCACGACCACCGGCGCCGGTCTATCGGCGTGGCGGGTCGTGGGAACAGAAATCTCCTCGACAGTCCGGGATCGGGACAACGGCGGTCGGGAAATCGCTTCGCGGTGCGGCCGAACCGGCAGGAGGAGACCGCGGCCGATTGATGCGGCGGAGGAACAGAACAGAGCGATGGCCGACTCGGAACGAAACACTCCAGACCACCCAGACAGCGGAATCGCCGCGCCGCGAGCGGGGGCGAGCCGGGGGAATCGGCCCCGAATTGACCGCGTGCTGCCGGAGCCGAACAATGGGGCCAGCAGCGGGGCACGACGTTCCGGGTCGCTTCGGCGATTCCGGAGTAAGGGGCGTTCTCGTCTCGGAGTGTTGGCTATGACGTGGTTCCGCCGCTGCCCCCGCCGCTGCCCCCGCCCCCGCTCTCCTTTGGCCAGCCGGGTCTCTGCGGCCTCGCTCCCGGCCACGTCTGCCCGGGCTTTCACGCTGATCGAGCTGCTGGTCGTCATCGCCATCGTGGCGATTCTCGTGGCGATCCTGCTCCCCGCCGTTCAGTACGCCCGCGAGGCGGCCCGGCAGTCGCAGTGCCGCAACAACCTCCGGCAGATCGGGATCGCGCTCCACAGCTACCACGAGACGCATTCCCTGTTTCCTCCGTCGAGCACGAGCGACGTCGAGCAGGGGGGCTGGATCACGAATCCCCTGAGCCGGCACCTCCACAGCTGGTCCCTCCTGATCCTGCCGCAGATCGACCAAGGAGCCCTCTACAGCCGGCTCGACTCGCAGGTGTCGTCGCTCCATCCCAACAACCTGCCCGTGACCGAGACGCAGATCCCCGTCTACCGCTGCGCCAGCTACACGGGGGCCCGGGTCAGTGCGAACGGGAACTACACCCGGTTCAGTCCGAAGCTGGCGATCTCGAACTATGTCTCGATGGGGTCGACCAACTCGGGGGTGATCTACGGAGGGAACACCGGCCTGTTCGTGCCGGACGGCGTGATGTTCCCGCTCTCGTCGACGAAGGCGGGAGACGTGACTGATGGGCTTTCGAACACGATGCTGGTCGTGGAGACCCGCGAGCAGCAGCATGCCGTGTGGGCCGACGGGGGAGTCATGGCGGTGGTGGCGATGCGGTACGACGATGCGAACTCCCCGAGCTACGCCGGACCGGAGCTGGCCCTGAACTACCACCCCTACTTCAAGTACGACAACCCGGACGTCGAATGGGGGCCGTCGAGCCAGCATGCCGGCGGGGCGTTTCACCTGTTCGGCGACGGAGGGGTGCGGTTCGTCTCCGACTCAACCGCGGTGAGTGTCTACGTGGCGATGGCGACCAAGGCGGGGAACGAGCAGCTCAGCGCGGGGGATCTGCCATGAGCCGCGAACCCGGCCCGTCCGGAAGCGATCCCGATTCCCGCACGCCGAAACCGGGGCGTCCTGCCGGGCGCCGCGACCGGAGGCCGTCCGATCGATATGACCTCGACACTTCTGGTCCGGACCCGCGTGATCCGAAGCAGAACCCTCCCGAGGCCCCGCCTCAGGCGGCGGTCGACCCGGCGGTGCAGCGGGCACGGGCCCGGTTGCTGATCCGGCTGATCGCGGCGGCGGGGGCCGTGGCCGTCGTGGCGATCGTCTTCGCCCTCGCGGGAGCGCGAGGCCGGGCGATCGATCGGCTGATCGAGGAGCTCCGTTCTCCCGAGGCCGCCGTCCGTCGCCGGGCCGCTCAGGTGCTTGCCGAAGAGCAGCGGATCGACGTCCGGCTCCATGGTCCGCTGCTGGCGGCGCTCGACGACTCGGACCCGGAAGTCCGCCGCTGGTCCGCCCGGGGACTCGGGACGCAGGGGAACCCTTCCGACGTGCCGGCCCTCGAGCGGCGGATTCAGGACGAGAAGACCCCGGTCCGGCGGGCGGCGGCGTTCTCGCTGCTGCGGATCGATCCGGAGAATGCCGCCAGCCGCAAGGAGCTGACCGGGGCGATCCAGTCGGGGGATGGCGGGGTCATTCTGGCCCTGACCAGCTGGGACCCGGCCCCCACGTGGGCGACGCCGACCCTGATCGCCCTGCTCAAGGACCGTCGCCCCGGCATCCGGAGGCTGGCGGCCGATGCCCTCGGTCACTCAGGGCGGGGGTCGCCTGACGCCGCCAAGGCTCTCGCGAACGCATCGAAGGATCCGGATGATCGCGTCCGGGAGTCTGTCGGCAGGGCCCTGGGCCAGTTACAAAAGTGATCTCGCGGCACGGGGGGAGACCCGCGATCCTGCGAGTCCCCGGAACCTGCTTCGCCAGAGCCGGTTCCTGAGGAGAGCAACGGAAACGAGGTGACGTCCGCGCTGCGCCGGGTGCCGCCGGAATCTAGGGAGAGATGATGTCGCAACCGGTCAAAGGCTCCAAAGGCTCAGGCTCTCCGATCCGCATCCGGGAGAGCCCCGTCGAACGGTGGCTCGCCCCGGCCAAACAACTGCTCCTGATGGACGCCGCCGGCGGCGTCGCGCTCCTCGTGGCGACGTGCGTTGCGCTCTACCTTGCCAACTCGCAGTGGGCTCCGCAGTTCGCCGAGATCTGGAAGACCCGGGTCGCCATCCAGTTCGGCTCCTTCATTCACCGCGGGGACCTGCACCATCTCGTCATCAACGACGGGCTGATGACCATCTTCTTCTTCGTCGTCGGCCTCGAGATCAAAAGGGAGATGGTTCTCGGTGAGCTCCGCGATCCCCGGAAGGCGCTCCTGCCGATCGTCGCCGCCGTCGGGGGGATGCTCGTCCCCGCGGCGATCTACTTCGCGCTGCACCGGCAGCTCCCTTCGGAAAAGGGCTGGCCGATCCCGATGGCGACCGACATCGCCTTCGTGGTGGGCCTGCTGTCGCTGTTCGGCTCGCGGGTGCCGTTCGGTCTCAAGATCCTGCTGCTGACTTTGGCGATCGTCGATGACCTGGGGGCGGTCCTCGTCATTGCCTTCCTGTTCACCGAACAGCTCGCCTGGGACTGGCTCGGCTTGGCCGGGGGAGGGCTGCTGCTCGCCCTGCTGTTCAACTGGATCGGCGTCCGCCGGGTCGGGATCTACATCCTGATCGGGATCGTGGTCTGGTTCGGGTTCCTCAAGGGGGGGATCCATCCGACCGTCGCCGGGGTGCTGCTGGGGCTGCTGACGCCGTCGCGGGCGTGGCTCGGGGATGAGCATGTCGCCGAGGCCCTGGCGGCCGCCAAGTCGGGGGGCGGTCAGGACACGGAATCGCACGCCCGGACCCGCCGGATCGAGTTCGCGATCCGGGAGTCGATCTCGCCGCTGCACCGGCTCGAGATGGCGCTCCACCCGTGGGTCTCGTTCCTGATCATGCCGCTGTTTGCGCTGGCGAACGCCGGGCTGATGTTCGACGTCTCGAACCTCGGCCACCGGATTGCCATCGGGGTGATGCTGGGGCTGGTCGTCGGCAAGCCGCTGGGGGTGTTCCTGTTCAGCTTCCTCGCCGTGAAGATCGGGGCCACGAAGCTGCCGACCGGGGTGACCTGGCGGGTTCTGTTCGGCGGGGCGTGCCTCGCCGGGATCGGGTTCACGATGGCCCTGTTCCTCAACACCCTCTCGTTCCCGCCGCTGCAGAACGCCAAATACGAAGCGGCCGGGAAGATCGGCGTCCTTGTCGGGTCGCTGACGAGCGCGATCCTCGGGAGCCTGCTGCTGCTGACCGCGCCGAAGGGGGACGCGAAACCGACTAAGAGTTAAACACGAAGACTCAAAGGAGTCACAAAGGGCACCAAGGATCGGCAGAGGCCCGATCCCTTCGACCGGGAGGAACAACGGGCGGCACCGAGAACAATTCCTTTGTGTTCTTGGTGCCTTCTTGGTGTCTTGGTGTTTAACCGGATGTCTTCGCAAACCACTCCCGGACCCGTGGCAGGATCCGTTCGTGGGCGTCTTCGAAGACGTAGTGGCCGGCGTCGGGAAGGCGGAACTGTTCGGCTTGCGGGAACCGCTCGACCCACTCGTCGAGGAATTCAGTCGTGAAGCACCAGTCCTTCTCTCCCCAGGGGAGGAGCATTGGCTTGGAGCGGAACTGGGCGAGGCCCGCCTCGACCTTCGCCAGTCGGGCGTAGCTCGGATGGGACGGGGTGAGCGGGATGTCCTTCACGAACTGATGGACGGCGACCCGGTTGGCCCAGGTGTCGTACGGCGCGACGAACCCCGCCTTGATCGCCGGGGTCATCCGCTCGTGATGGCTCACCGCCATCGTAAGAGCGGCGAGGCTGAAGAGGTTGAGTCCCCGGACACCGATCGCCCCCAGACCCGGAGCGCGGCAGACGGAGATCCGGAGGGGGATCCGCTTGGAGCGGAAGGCGGCGGTGTTCATCAGGCAGAACCGCCGGAACCGGTCGGGCCGGGCGACGGCGGCTCCCATGCCGATGCAGCCACCCCAGTCATGGCCGAAGAGGGTCACATCCCGAAGGTCGAGCCGATCAATCAGGGTGACGAGGTTGGCGATATGCCGATCGAGCGTGTACGGGTAGTCCGCCGGCTTGTCCGACCGGCCGCAGCCGACGTGGTCGACGGCGATGCAGCGGTGGTCCTTCGACAGATCCTTCACGAAATTCCGCCAGGCGAAGCTCCAGGTCGGGTTGCCGTGGACGAAGAGGAGGACCGGCCCCTGCCCCTCGTCGACGTAGCGGTATTGGACGCCCCCCAGATCCAGCGCGTGCGGGGCAAAGGGATACTCGTCCGCGAAGGGGGCGGTGGAGAATGGCAGGGAATTGGAGGAGGGGATGGTCACAACCAGCTCGGCGCGGACGACAGCGGAAAGCCTCAAACTGTCGCGAATCGGCTGGGAGATTGCGAGCCGGGACGCCGCCCACCCCGGTCCAGCAGGCTGCTGGCCCCGCCGGAGGCGCTTCTCTCGTGGAACCATGGAACACGACGGGCGTTCGATCGCGAACTGGCGTGGAAGACTTCCCTCTCCAACACGCTCACGCTGCACTCCCCGCGAAGAAAGAGAGAGGGAGTCCTCGACGCTGGTTCCCCAAAGCGGACGCCGGCGGTTTTCCGCGGTTCCACGACGGAAGCGCCTCCGGCGGGCAGGAGCTCCGCCCCTGCACCCGGGGAAGGGCGTCTCCCTTTCAGCCGTCGATGGCCGTCTCACGCAGCGACGCGGCGGCGTCCTCCGGAGGAACGGAGTTGATGTAGAACCCGCTCCCCCATTCGAAGCCGGCGATCCCAGACATGCGGGGGAAGATTTCGATGTGCCAGGTGTAGTGCGGGAGTTCCTGGCGATCGAACGGTGCAGTGTGAAGCACGTAGTTGTACGACGGATCGTCGAGGCAGAGCTCCATCTTCTGGAGGGTCTGCTTGAGGACCACGCCGAGCTCCTCGATGGCGTGGCGGGTGACGTTCTCGTAGTGGCTCGACTGCGTCTTGGGGACGATCCAGGTCTCGAACGGGAAGCGGCTGGCGAAGGGGCAGAAGACGAGGAAGTTGGGGGAGTCGATGACGACCCGTTTCTGGGTCGCCAGTTCCTGTTGGATCATGTCGCTGTAGATGCTGCGGCCGCGGTATCGAAAATAGGCTTCGGAGCCTTCGAGTTCATCCTGGACGACGATCGGGACGATGGGGCTGACGATGAGCTGCGAGTGGGAGTGGGGGAGGGTGGCCCCCGCCTGGGCTCCCTTGTTCTTGAAGATCAGGCCGTGGACGAGGCGGGGGTCGCGCTTGAGGTCGACGAGCCGGTCGCGGTAGATCCAGAGGATCTCGCGGATGTTGTCGACCGGCAGGCGGGACATGTTGGTTTCGAAGTGGGGGCATTCGACGATGACTTCGTGCGCGCCGACGCCGGTCATCTTGTCGTACATGCCGTCTCCCCGTTTCTCGAGGGAGTGGTTGACGCCCAGGGCGGGGAAGCGATTGGGGATCACGCGGACGCGCCAGCCGGGCCCGTTGGCTGCGGTGCCGTGGTTGCGGTAGGCGATGATCTCGGGGGTGGTGACGTCCTCGTGTCCTTCGAGGAACGGGTCGTAGGTATCGAGGGGGAGTCCGCCGTTGTCGAGAAGGGCCTGGGGCCGGCTGATCCGTTCGGGGGCGATGATGACCCAGCGTCCGACGATGGGGTCTTTGCGAAGTTCGGACATGCTTTCGTTCTCCTGGCGACCATCTGCGGCGATGGAAGTTCTAGCCGGGCGGATTGGGGTACGAAAGGCAGGGCTCCGCCCTGCACCCGCGCGGCGTGGAGAGATGGGTTACGCAAAGAGAGCTGCGACGCCAATGAGCGGTGTTCGGAGAGTCCGGTTCAACGAGCCGGCTGCGGAGCAAATCGGACGAGCACGACACCCGGCCGGGGAACGTCGAGCGTGATGCGCTCGGTCATCTCACGGCGGAGCTTCGGCTCGGGGGAGGAGCTGTGGAGCGTCTCGATGGAGCACTCCGTCGCTCCGGACCAGGGGAGCGGATCGACGGTGATCGTGACGGAGAGGGCCTCGTCGCCGGAGGTGCGGGCGAGGAGGACGAGCAGGTCTTCGTCGGATCGGGCTGCCAGCGCAGCGAGGCCGGAAGCCGAGGCCGGGATCTCGAGGGGAACGCGGCGCCGCGCGGGGGCGGCGGCGAGTTTCCCGAAGGCCCGCAGGGCGAAGAACGCGGGGCGCGGTCCGCCGTAGACGTCGAACGGCCCAAAGCCGTTGGCCTCGGCGGTGAACAGGTTGGCGACGTCGATTGAGCCCTGCTGCATCTCGATCAGGGCGGCAGCGCAGTAGGCCCCGCCTTCGGCGTTCCCGGCCCGCTCGAAGAAGCGGCGACGCATGGCCGGATCACGGGTGAGCATTCCGTTCCAGTCGTTGTCCGGAAGGTAGTTCCACTCGTTGAGGTGGCTCTCGGTCTTCGTGAATCCGTGCGAGTCGAGCAGCCGGCGGATCGCGCGGCCGCGGCGGGCGGGTTCGGTCGGGTCGTTGCCGTAGTGGTGCCACGAGAAGAAATCGAGCGGGGCCTCGGTTTCGCGGCAGTGCGTAAGGAGCTTCGTCAGGAAGGGGGGCGGGGTGAGCTCGTCCCCCTTGAGATCCCCCGTGTTGCCGATTGCGGGGCCGCCGATCTTGAGATCGGGGAAGCGGTTCTTGATTCCCCGCGCGGCGACGCTGTAGAGCTGCAGGTAATCATCGTCGGTGCCGCTCCACATCGCGGGGCGGTTGTCTGGCTCGTTCCAGATCTCCCAGTACCGGATCGGGTAGCGGAATCCGTTGGCCCACCCCTCGGTGTAGTGCCGGATCACGCCGATCGCGGCCTGCGTCCAGCGTTCGGGATCGGCCGGGGGATGAACGTGCTTTCGGACTGTCCCGTGCTCGATGCTCTCACCGAGCCGGAACACGATCGCGGCCCCGGTCTCATGGACCGCGCGGACGAACTCGTCGGTCCGGGCGAAGTCGTAGCTGGCGGGGTCTTCGGGATCGGCGGCCGGATTCGGAAAGAGGACGTGCAGGTCGACGACGTCGGGATTCGGCCAGTGGCAGTCGTGCAGCCGGGCGACCGGGAAGGCGGCTTCTTTCCAGAGCGGGGAGAGGTCGAGTGTCCCGCCCCCCTGGAGCGGACCGCTGTTGACACCGTGGAGGGGGCGGACCGGATCGCCCGGCCGACTCGCATCGATAGTCAACTTAAGAGGCTCGGATGCCCCGGCGATCGGAGTCGTAAGCAATAGCCATCCGCAGAGAAGGCGTCCGATCATGACCCGCATTGACGTCTCCCCCGCGTTCGTCCGTTTGCCGCCCGGTATCCTGATGATCAGCGCGAGGATTCGCGAGGATCCTGGTCTTTCTTCCAGGTTCGGACACCGCGTCGATACCACGGATCGATCTCACCCAGCAGCCGTTCTCGCCAAACCTCCCATGAGCAAGCGTCGGTCGATGCCTCTCCCGCATCTTTTCGGGAGGTCGGAACGAGGACATGCACTCCAGAAGGGAGCGTCTTGAACGGGTAGACCTTCCAGGGGCGCACAAACTGGTAGGTCGCTCGCTCCCAATGAATCCTGTCACTGTCGTGGAGGTACTCGATCCATCGCTGAGCGACATCGACTGACGCCGCAACCGTGCTGACGAGTCCAGCGTCTCCTCCAAAACCCCGTACCCCGGTCTGTTGGCGGTGGAAGTTCCAGTTGGGGTCAGCGTACTCCTCCCACCACCGCATCCCCTTTTCGGTCAGCGTATAGCAGAGCCACGGCTGCTTCGTTCCACGTGTCAGGCCCGAAACGATCTGGTCGCGAGTTGGCACGAAGAGTCGGCTGGCCTGGGAGCGCCTGTACCCGAGATGCGTAGCGACGATCTCGCCGTTCGCGAACAACCGGGAAAGTGCGTCGACCAGCGTCTCCAGCGAGAAATGGTGAGCCGGAAAGTTCAGCTGCGCGTGGTTCCCGAACGATCCAGACGTCTCATCGGGGTCGTCGTCAGGAAGCGCCCAAAAGGGAATCCAGCCACTCCACGGGGGATGTGCGCCGATCACGGCTTCCAACAGCCAGAGTTCTTCGAAATCCATACGGGCCCGGGTTTGCGGTGCGGTCACGGTGCCTTGGACACGCGGTAGTCTCAACGCGTTCGCGTTGGAATGTGCCCCGAAGACGTTCCACGTCAAACGTTGTTTGAACCGTCCCCTGTACGAAGCGCCTCCGGCGGGCAGGGGTTACCCCCTGCACCCCGAACAGGTTTGATCCCGTTCCGCCGGCTCAGCGATCTTAGCGCAACCCATCGCCCCTACGGCCACCCGGTCCAGGGCGGAGCTCTGGCTGGTTACATGTTTGTCTTGGCGTCGGCTGTGTCGCCCAGGACCGAATTCAGCGCCGCGTGCAGTTCCGCATCGTGCGTGTGGTCTTGGGTGTAGATCCGGAAGATCAGGAAGCTGACTGGGAGAGCTCGGAACAGCTCGTCGTCGTGCAGCTCCTGCGGCGTCTCCATCCCCGGCTCATACAGGAAATTCTGGCCACCCGCCGGCCGCCGCCCGCTCGGCCGGTGATAGTGCCGCGCCACGTCGATCTTCAGCGGAATGTCCCGGCTCCCGACCGGAAGCCGCTTCCGGACCCGGCTCAAGACGAGATCGGGCTCGGAGAAAATGGACATCCGCTCGGCGTTCGCGGTGTGGAAATTCATGGTCCGCTCGACCGCCATCTTCCACGTCACCTCGCGGCACAGGATCGCCTGCCACCGCTTTCCGAGGTCGTTGAGCGTCGGGTCGGTCGAGTCCTGCCACCGCTGCACGTCGACCAGCAGTGACGACTCCGTCAGCCGGCGATACGGGGTCAGGTTGTCGATCGGGTTCCCCTGGAACAGGTGCGGCATCGTCTCCGGGAAGATCTCCTCGAGCGCGAGGTCGAGCGCCCGGACCGTCCGATGGAAGTAGACCGTCCGGAACAGGTTCGCCCGGGTCTCGATGAAGTGGATCAGCGTCGGCAGCCCCCGGACGTGAATCGTCAGCCCCTGCTCGGTGAAGAACGAGTAGTGCAACAGCCGCGAGAGGTCGAACGCCTTCGTGTTGAAGCCGGTCATGTAGGCGTCGCGCAACACGAAGTCCATGTTGTCGACCGTGTAGATCCCGCTGAACAGCGACCTCAGTTTTCGAAGCCAGTCGGGATGCCCCTCCCGGTCGTCCGCCGTCGGCCGCCGGATCAGCCAGGCGATCTGTCGCGGGTCGAGCTCCTCGAGCCCCTGGAGCTTCCCGTTGGGGTTCCGCCGGATCTGGCGGATCGTGTCCCCCAGCTCCTTCTCGATGATCGCCCCGCCGATGTCCTCGTGCGTGACGCCGAACTGGTCCAGGTAGTGATCGTCGAAGAAGTGGCCGAACGGGCCGTGGCCGACGTCATGCAGGAGGCCGGCAATCCGGCAGAGGCTCTCGACGTACGCCTGCGACGGGACGTTCGCGCACGACTCCTTGAGCGAGCCGTACCACTGCTCGATGACCCGCGAGGCGAGGTGCATCACTCCGAGGATATGCTGAAACCGCATATGCTCGGCCGACGGAAACACCCACCACGCCGTCTGGAGCTGGTGGATCTGCCGCATCCGCTGGACCCACGGATGGTCGATCAGCTCCTGCTCGGAAATCTCTCCTTTGGGCAGCCCGGTCCGGGAGATGAACGGGATGTACCCGTGAATCGGATCGTGGGCGAGGCTCTCCGTGGCGTAATCGCGCGGCATGACATCCATTCCAAGAGGGACCGTTCCGGCGGAGCGGTCTCGATCGAAATCGTGTCAGTTTCCGGTCGGATGCTCAAGAGAGGCTTGGAGTTCGGCTTGTCGCATCCGGTATCCGTGGGACGGTTCTCCGTTCGGAAACGCCTCCGGCGGCGGCAGGAGACTGGGCGACACCCTGGCGAATGCGGCGGAGCCTCCGGTATCCCATGGGTTGAGCAAGGCGGTCGGTTTGACAGACAGGCTCCCTGTGGGACACGTTTTCGTGTTGTTGCCCCCCTTCGTGGCGAGATCACCCTGGTTCCAGGCAGAACGTGCAACTCACTCCGGCCCAGATCGCGATTCGCCTGATCTGTGGCGAGAGTTTTCCGCGAGTTCGGGACCTTCCGCTCGCTGAGCGGCTGCCCCGGGGGCGCAGGATGCTGGTCGAGCTGACGGGTGTCGATTTCGGGTACGACCTCGCGGCGTGGCACGCGTTCCTGAACGAGAGCCGGGCCGGGGGATACACCTACTCGCGCAGCGATCGGCTCCCCCGAATCATGCAGACTGCTCTCGCCTCGCAGGAGTGGCTCGCCGCCGTCCGGGGCCTGACGGATCCATCAACGTGACCTGCGGCGGCCTTCGCCTGTGGGCGGTCGTCGCTCCAAGGAGACGAATCGTCCTGGCATAGCGGTCCCCCGACCCGGGGCCAGCAGCCTGCTGGACCGGGGTGGCCGTGGCACGATGGGTTTGAGCAGGCGGAGTCGTACCGGCCAGGGCGGGGTTCGAACCACCCGCTACCCGTGCCCGTTTGCGTCGGGTTTGCTCCGGCTCTGGCGGTACAGGACGACATGGACCTTCTCGCGAGTCACGAGCCCCTCGTCCATCAGCTGGTCGATCTCCGGCAGAAACGTCGAAATCATCCGCGTGGTGTCGACGATCTCGATCACGATCGGGAGGTCGCCGGAGATCCGGAGCGCGTCGGTGGTCTGAATCAGGCTGTCGGCGCCGAACCCCATCACTCCCCGAAAGACCGTCGCTCCTCCGAGGCCATGCCGCCGCGCTGCCTCCACGATCCACTCATACCGCGGCCGGCCCTGCAGGGTGTCGGCCTCGCCGATGTAGATCCGGAGGCGTTCGGCTTCTTTATCCAGCGACATCATCACCCTCCCGGGAATACGTCTCGACAGGACTCCGAACTCCGCCGCCGATGGCCCGGGGAGGCTTCGAAGATCCTGGTTCGAGAGGCCGTCCACGCGACATGCTGCCGCGCCGCGCGGAGGCCGTTCCTATTTCGTAGCGGCCCGAGAGTTCGGCCGCTACCGCAGAAGTCGATCCGGACACGATCCGGTCTGGACGGAACAGGGCCGCCGCTTCACTTGCGATCCCGTCATGTCCACCCGCTGGGCCCGCACAGAGCGGACCGCGCGCCGCGAACGATGCTCCGGCCCGGTCCCTCAGCAGCGAACGGCGCACCGCTCCTAGAATGTCAGCCGGGCCCGCAGCCCCACCAGCACCGACGTGTCGGTCCGCGAGTTCGAGGGATCGATCACCTGAAAATCGGGCGTGACGTGGAACCACGGCGTCACCGCCACGTTGTAGTACAGCTCCACCCCGTCCTCGCCGCCGAAACCCAACACCGGGAGCGGCCCCTTGTCGGTGATCCCGAGGTGGTAGTAGCCGACCCCGAAGGTGTCCGCCGGCCGCGACTCGATCCAGCCGGTCCCCGTCAGTCCCAGGCTCACGAACCACTGCGCCGGGTTGGCGTCGCCGTCCGACAGGCCCGCCTGCCCTTCGAGCAGCCAGGTCTGCTTCGGGTTCGACTTCCGCTCGTACACGACCTGGTCGAAGCGGTACGTCAACGTCCAGGTGTCGCTCACCCGCGGCAGAGGGCCGGGAGCCACCGGCAGAGTCAGCCACCAGTTCGACGCCAGCGACAGCCGCGAGGCGTTCGAGTAGACGAACCCGACCGCGTTGTGCCCCGGCAGTCCGAACCAGGGGGTCTTGATCTGGTACTCGCCGAACAGCAGGACCCCGTTGTCGAAGAACTTCTCGAACCCCGACGTCGTCGGCGTGTAGTGCGGGTCGAGGACCATGAACAGGAACTCCTGCTCGCCGTCCTTGAGAGTCGTGAAGCCCGCTCCGAGCGTACTGGGGGGAACCAGGATCGCGGCCAGGTTGAACGCCAGCGCGGCGTTCGAAAAGCGATTCAGCCGCTTCCCCTGGGCGTAGGTCGTCGGCGTTCCGTCGAAGACGTTCAGCTTCCCCGCGAAGACCAGCAGCTCCTCCGAGAGGGCCTGCGTGTACTGCACGCCGGTCAGGGCGGTGACATCCCGGTTCGGATACGGGAACAGCATCCCGATGTTCGTCGGCGAGACGGTCCCGTCGATGCCGTTCGTGTCCTGTCCGAGCCGCGTCTCTCCACGGAGGTCCAGAAAGCCTCCCTTCCAGAGTCCGAGCTTCTCGGTGTTGAGGTCGATCAGGTAGTCGCCGCGGCCCCCGTAGACGAACCGCTGTGCCGACCCGCCGCTGGCGACCCCCTGGTAGTACTGCGTCAGGTCCCCCCAGAAGGTGACGCCGTCGCCGGCGAGGGAATCCCGGAACCCGCCCCAGTTGCCCGAGAGGGCGGCCCGGGTGCAGAGGGGACCGTCGTAGGGGGAGGCCGCGTGGCCCGTCCCCTGCGAAGCGGTTGCGTCGCAGGGCAACTCGCCGATGCAGGGAGCAGCCGTGGTGGTGGGGACTTCGCACGGAAGCGTGTCGGCGACGAAGTGGTCGCCGACGATCTCGTCGTCGAACCACGTCTCGCCGCCGAGTGCGGGGAGCGCGGCGCCGAGCACGATCCAGAGAAGCGGCAGAGCGCCGGCCGAGGTTCGCATCCCTGCTCCCGGACTGAAGGTCACGGGCCACGGACGCGCGGCCCCGCCTCCGGTATCGGCAGGAACGGCAGTGCGGCCTGTGCCGGACGTGCGGGGGCTGCGCGATCGGGAGATCCCGGAAAGTCTAACTTTCCGTTCGGTGGCAATGCGGGTGCGGCCGGGAGACAGAGATCACCTGTTCAGAGCCGGGGGAACGGTTTGGCTCGAACAGGGCGGGGTCGGGGCGGCATTCGTTACCCAGTCGCCCCACCCGGCGGCGGCCCGGTTCCGGGCCGCCTCTGGTTTTCGCGGTCCGACGCGCTTACTCTGATAGGGTGCGGTCTCGAGTGTCGATCACTCCCGTGACCCACCCCCCGCCTGAAATTTCCCGCCCGCTTTCCGCTCGCCCCAAGTTGCCATGAACCGACGCGAACTCCTCCGCCGCTCCGGCATGGGAATGGCCTCCCTCGGCCTCTCGACGATGCTGTTCGACCAGATGGTCCGGGACGGCTCGATCGCTTCTGCGGCCACCGCGGCTCCCGGCCCGGTCACGTCGCCGAATCCGATGCTGCCGAAGAACCCGCACTTCTACGGCAAGGCGAAGCACGTCATCCACATCTTCTGCAACGGCGGGCCGTCCCACGTCGACACCTTCGACCCCAAGCCGTCGCTCGACAAGTACGCCGGCAAGCCGCTGCCGGTCAACAACCTGCCGACCGAGCGGAAGACCGGGGCCGCCCTCGCCAGCCCGTTCAAGTTCAAGAAGTACGGCGAGAGCGGGATCGAGGTCTCCGAGCTGTTCGCCCATACCGCGGAGTCGATCGACGACATTGCCGTGATCCGCTCGATGCATGCCGACGTGCCGAACCACGAGCCGTCGCTGATGCTCATGAACTGCGGCGACGCCCGGCTCTCCCGCCCCAGCCTCGGGAGCTGGGTCACGTATGGCCTGGGGACCGAAAACCAGAACCTCCCGGGCTTCATCGCCATGTGCCCCGGCGGGATGCCGATCACCGAATCGGCCAACTGGCGGTCGTCATTCCTACCCGGCGTCTACCAGGGGACCTACATCGATACCCGGCATAAGGAGATCGACAAGCTCGTCCCGGACATCCGCAACAAGACCCTCCCCCTCGACCGCCAGCGGAAGCAGCTCGACCTGCTGCAGGCCCTGAACCGCAAGCATGCCGAGGCCCGGCCGAACGATCCGGCGCTCGACGCCCGGATCCAGTCGTTCGAGCTCGCCTACCGGATGCAGATCGAAGCGGCGGACGCCCTCAACGTCGCCAATGAGCCGAAGCACATCCGGGAGGCGTACGGCGACCATGTCCACGGCCGGCAGCTCCTGATGGCCCGCCGCCTGATCGAGCGCGGTGTCCGGTTCGTCCAGCTCTGGCATGGGGAAGGTCAGCCGTGGGACAACCACGACGATCTCGAAGTGAACCACCGCCGCTTGGCTGGCGAGCTCGACAAGCCGCTGGGGGCCCTGCTCAAGGACCTCAAGCAGCGGGGGATGCTCGACGAGACCCTCGTGATCTGGGGGGGCGAGTTCGGCCGGACCCCGGTCGTCGAGCTGCCGACCCCCGGGTCGAATGCCGGCAAGGTCAACGGCCGCGACCACAACCACCACGGCTTCTCGATGTGGATGGCTGGCGGCGGCGTCAAGGGGGGACAGGTCTACGGCTCGACCGACGAGTTCGGCTTCAAGGCGGCCGAGAACCCGGTCCACGTCCACGATCTGCAGGCGACGATCCTGAAGCTCCTCGGCTTCGATCACGAGCGGCTGACTTACCGCTTCGCCGGCCGCGACTTCCGCCTGACCGACGTCCATGGACACGTGGTCGACGCCCTGATCGCCTGATCGGAGCTGTGGTCAGGAGCCATCCGGCCCGTTCCGACGTTCAGTCCTTGGACTGATTGGCGGGCGCCGGAGTGCCATCCCCGGAACGGGAAGCCTCGACCGCGCGGTGGGCCGTCTCTCGAAGGAACCGGGCGTAGTCTCCGTCGAGCCCCTGCGGAACGAACGGGTTGTCGACGACGCTCTCGTGGAAGAGAACCTCGTAGAAGACGCACGCCCCCAGGTACTGCCCGGCGTCGCTGGCGTGGTGCCCGTCCATCTGCAGCGACGGGCCTTCCTTGGCCGCGACCCACCGCCAGCCGACGTGCAGCGAGTGAGACTGATCGGGCAGGGCGGGGGACTTGGCCTGCTTGGGATCGAACGTCCCGTCGGGCCGGTAGCCCCACCGGGGGTCCCGGTCCGCCAGGTCGAAGGCATCGCCGACCGGAACCACCTTCGCCCCCAGCTCCGTTGCGATCGTCCGGTAGGCGCTCGTCAGCAGCCGGTGCATCTCCTCCCGGCTGGCGGGCTCGCCCGCTTTGGCCGGTCCCGCGAACCGCTTGTCGTCGACCCGGTAGGCCCAGGTCTGGTGGATCAGCAGCTCCGCCCCGGGGGCCTTCGAGCGGATGAAGTCCCGGAGCTTCCCTGCGTAGGGGCGGTAGGTCTCCAGGTCGTGGCTCTTGATGCTCGCCTGCTGGATCGTCACGAAATCCCACTTCTCGGCCTGGAGCTCTTCGGCGAGTCCCTTCTTCGAGCCATAGAGTCCCGCCGGATCCTGCGGGTCCTTCTCGTGAGCTTCGACCTTCCCCCAGTGGAGTGACATCGGGGCCCCGCCGACGGAGGCGGTCCGCATCACGAGGGTGTGGCCCGCCGCTTTCACGAGGCTTGGCAGGAACCGCGTGGCGTTCCCGGAAAAGCTGTTGCCGATGGTGAACAGCCGGACGGTCTTGCGGCTCTTTTGCTCCAGCTTCGCCTCGTCGGCGAGTGCCGGCTGCGCGACTCCGCAGAGAACCGCCAGCAGGCAGAGCACGCGGCGGAACAGGACGCGGCGCAGGAGGGGAATGTCGCCCATGGTGACCTCACGAACCGTTGGAGGAAGTCACGATGTTCTAGCGGCGCGTTTTCGATCCAACAACACGCCCCTGCCCACAAGGGAGACCGTGCAGGGCCCGGTGCGGATGGAGCGGGTCATTTCCCCTTCGTCGCGTAGCTGGTCGCCGGTCGGGCGGCGATCGCGGCGGTGGCTTCGGCGATCCCCTTCTGAGCACCGGTGATGGTCTCCTGGAAGAAGGCCGGCCCCGCTTCGACGATCCACTCCTCCAGCGTGAACTCCGGAGCGAACCCCTCCTTCTGGAGCCGCTGATCGGTGTCGCGGGCGAGCAGCAGGCCGCGGATCACGGCGGTCTCGACATCGCCGACCCCCAGCGTGCTGTTCTGCTGGTCCCGCAGCAGCGGGGCGAAGGCGACTTTCCGCAGCCCCAGCTCTGCCGCCTGCCGGAACGCGGTCCGGCCGACCCGCTCCATCGTGGCCAGCGACAGCGCTTTCTCGTCCCCAAGCCCGATCAGCAGCAGCCGCTTCGGCTGGATCGTGCCGGGCGGAGAGGTCAGCAGCAGCGTCTCGAGCTCGTTTCCGACGAACTCCCCCCGGTTGCGGAGGGAGGTGATCGCTCCCCCGAGCCGCTCGTCGAGTTCGACCGGCGCTCCCTGGGTCTTGTCCCCTTCCGGCTTGTGCTGGAAGTAGCAGACGACCTGCAGTGGCACGTCCGCGTCGTAAGGACCCTGCGCCCGGACCACGAGCTTGAGGCCGCCCGGGCCGGCCAGGACCTGCTCGGCTGGGGCGGAGGCGGGGGCCTGGTCCGCCGCCGACGTGAATCCACCAACACCGAGGAACACCAGCAGCGCCGACAGAACGAGGCGGGTCATGATCTCTCCTGCGAAGGATCGTCTCGAAACAAGAGGAGTCCCACACCGCGTAACGGCGCGGCGGCTCCCCGGCGAGAGTGCGGTGACCGGTGGTCCCGTCTCTCGACCTGTGGTCTCAGTACGCCCAGCAGCCGCACCCGAAGGCTCCCCACAGTGGAGCCTCCGAGTCCGGAATCCCTCCTGGGGATCGACGGAGCAGACTCTGCCACCGCGCGAGGGAGGAGGTCGCCGCCGGAGGCTGCGCCGCCACGGCCGCAGCGCTGTTCTGGTAGCCGCCATAGACCCCCACCGGGGACCAGTCGGGGCTGACCGGCAGCGGCGGCGGAGCGTGGGATCCGAAGGGGCCGTCCGCGTACACCACCCGGCCGTCGACCACCGTCAGCAGCGATTCGATCCCCCGGATCTCCTCGGCGGGGATCGAGAAGTAATCGCGGGAGAGGACCGAGAGGTCGGCGAGCTGCCCCGCGCGTATCGTCCCGCGGACGTTCTCTTCGTTCGAGAACCAGCCTCCCGCCTGGGTATAGAGCCGGAGCGCCTGCTCGCGGCTCAGGAGGTTCGCTTCGGGATACAGCGATAACCCTCCGACTGTCCGGCCGGTTGTCAGCCACGAAAGGCAGACCCACGGGTTGTAACTCGCCACGCGGGTCGCGTCGGTCCCGGCCGAAACCGGAATCCCCATTCGGAGCATCTCGGCGATCGGGGGTGTCGACTCCGCCTGCTTCGCGCCGTACCGCTGCACGAAGTACTCCCCCTGGTACGCCATCCGGTGCTGGATCGCGATCCCTCCGCCGAGGGCCCGGATCCGCTCCAGGTTCCGCGGGCTGACGGTCTCGGCGTGATCGAAGAACCAGTGCAGGCCATCGAACGGGACGTCGCGGTTCACCGCTTCGAAGATGTCGAGAAACCGCGCGATCGACTCGTCGTAGGTGGCGTGCAGGCGAAACGGCCAGCGGTTCTCCGCCAGCAGCCGGACCACCGCGGGCAGCTCCTTCTCAAGCGATGGCGGCAGGTCAGGCCGGGGCTCGAGAAAGTCCTCGAAGTCAGCCGCCGAAAACGTCAGCATCTCCCCCGCGCCGTTCATGCGGTAGAAGTCGCTCCCCTGACCGGGCCGGGTCATCCCGACCCACCGGCGAAAGTCCTCGAGCTCGCCCCCCGGCTTCTGCGTGAACAGGTTGTAGGCGACCCGGACGGTCATCTCCCCCTTCCGGTGGAGGGCCTCGATGACCTGGTAGTCCTCGGGGTAGTTCTGGTAGCCACCCCCGGCGTCGATCACGCCGGTGACGCCGAGGCGGTTCAACTCGCGCATGAAGTGCCGGGTCGAGTTCTCCTGGTCGGCGGGGTCGAGCTTCGGCCCGAGGGCGAGCGTCTTGTAGAGGATCAGCGCGTTCGGCTTGGCGATCAGCAGCCCGGTCGGGTTTCCCTGCTTGTCCCGCTCGATCAGGCCACCGGGGGGCTCGGGGGTCTCCTTCGTGTAGCCGATCGCCCGGAGCGCCGCCCGGTTGAGGAGCGCCCGGTCGTAGAGATGCAGCAGGAAGACCGGCGTGTCGGGGGCGGCGTCGTTGATCTCGTCGAGCGTCGGGAGCCGCCGCTCGGCGAACTGGAACTCGTTCCACCCCCCGACCACCCGGACCCACTGCGGCGGCGGAGTCCGGCGGGCCTGCTCCCGCAGCCGGCGGAGGGCGTCCGCGAGGCTCGGGACCCCGTCCCAGCGGAGCTCCATGTTGTAGTTGAGTCCCCCCCGGATCAGGTGGAGGTGCGTATCGGTCAGCCCGGGGACGACGGTCCGCCCCCCGAGATCGATCGTCCGCGTCGCCGGCCCCTGCAGGGGGGCGACGTCCGCCTCGCCCCCGACCGCGACGAACTTGCGATCCTGGATCGCGACCGCGGTCGCCGCGGGGTTCGCGGCATCGAGCGTCGCGAACCGCCCGCCGCGGAGAATGAGATCGGCATGCGTCGCCACGGCAATCCCTCCGGTGGAAGTGGGGCAAGGGCGGGGGAGGCGGACTCGAGCGCTCGACTACTTCCGGGTGAGGGTGCTGTAGGCGGTCATCAGGTTCTTGTAGGCGGGGAGGTGTTTCCCGAGGAGGGTCGCGAGCCCCTCCATGTCCCGCCGCCAGTCCCGCTGCAGCTCGCAGGCGACGGCAAACCAGCTCGTGATGACCGCCCCCGCCTGGGCCATCCGCATCAGGGCCGCATCCCGGACCGAGGTGTTGAACGTCCCCGAGGCATCGGCGACGACGAACACCTGAAACCCTTCGCGGAGGGCCGAGAGGGTGGGGAAGCTGACGCAGACGTCGGTCACGACCCCGGCGATGATCAGCTGCTTCTTGCCGGTCGCCCGGACCGCCTTCACGAAGTCCTCGTTGTCCCAGGCGTTGATCTGGCCGGGGCGGGGGATGAACGGCGCGTCCGGGAAGAGCGCCGTGAGCTCGGGGAGGATCACCCCGTTGGGTCCGTTCTCGAAGCTCGTGGTCAGAATCGTCGGGAGCTTGAAGAACTTCGCCGCCTCGGCGAGGGCGAGGACGTTGTTCTTGAACTCGTCGGGACCGTAGTCCCCCACAAGGGAGAGGAGGCCGACCTGGTGGTCGACGAGGAGTACGGCGGCGTCATCGAGCGAGAGGGAGGGCTGAACGGAGTGTTTTGGCGCGGTCACAGGTCACCTCGGCTGAGTTGCGGCGTGTCGTCGGGAAGAGCAGGACGGGACCGCCGGGAGGATCTCATGCAGATCGACTGATCTGATGGGCCGTGTCTTACCGGAATCGGCGGTCCGGCGGTCGTCATGCACTGTAGCCCTCCGGTATCATCCGGCAAGAAGGCACCTCTGAGGTACAAGGTTTCCGATGGATACCAATTGGCCGATTCCTGAGCGCAGCGGCGATCTGTGTGCCCTGGCGGTGATGCTGGACCGGCTGGGGGGTAAGTGGAAATGCATCATCCTGTGGCAGGTGATGGAGGGGCCGCGGCGGTTCAGCGAACTGCGGCGGACGATGCCGGGGATTACGCAGAAGATGCTGACGCAGCAGCTCCGCGACCTGGAGCGGGACGGCTTCCTGACCCGGCGGGTCTACGCGGAGGTTCCGCCCCGCGTCGAGTACTCGGCGACCCCGCTCGCCCAGTCGTTGCGGCGGGTGCTGCTTCTGATGCACGACTGGTCTGCGGAGCACCTCCTGAAGCAACCGCCGAAGCCGAAGAGAGCCGTGGGGCGGTAGTGGGGAAGTGAAGAAATCCGCGGCCAGAGTCCGGCTTGTCCAGGGGGAGTCCGGACTGTGGAGCGTCAGTCAATCGACGTCGTGGAGGCGATCGAAGTCTTCATCGGCCAGCCATAACCTGTCAGGACCATCCAGTCTGAGTTGCGTAGGGGGCGTGCTGAAGGAGCTTAGGTACGAGCGGAGACGCATCGTCCAGGGAAGCGAGCCTCTGATGAGATCCGGTCGATCTTCAGACAGATCGATCGAGGTGCCAGAGGCACGCCACGAACCCTCTCTCAACGACAACCTCGCGGAACTCACATTGGCCTGGAACCGGCGATCGGCGCCGAGCTCGATCATTCCGCGGTAGTCGCGGTCCCACCAGCGTCCGACCACGGCTCGCTCGACGGAGTTCAACGGGCGATAGCTCCAAGCGACCGGGCCGCCGATCAGAAGCACCACCGCCGCGAGCATGACCCGCGGCCAGCGGCGGTGCGTTTCGGTGGTGTTGGCCGTTCTGATGGTTTCACTCCCGCAGGCTGTGTTGAGGCATTTGCGAAGCGCATCACAGGCTGAGGGGAATTGACGCAGGCCCGGAATTCTCGACGTCGGTCTGCGATCGGACGTCCGTTGTGTTCCATGGTTTCACAACAGAAGCGCCTCCGGCGGGGCCAGCAGCCTGCTGGACCGGAGTAACCGTGGCACGATGGGATCGAGCGGGCAGGGTCGTGACCTCCAGGAGGGGGTTCGAGCTATCGAGTCTTGAGAGGAATCCGGCTCATCACGACGTCGCGTCGGTTCTTCACGGCCGGCAATCTACACCACCGCCTCCGGAGTGACCGGCGCGGGCTCACGCGGCGAAGGGGGCGGTATCGGGAGATCGAGCGCGGCCGCCGCCGCATGCGAATACGCCTCTTTCCCCTCCGCGACGACCTGCTCCGGTTTCACTGTGGCGAACAGATGCAGCGCCCGGGCCACGATCCCTGTCCAGCCGGTCTGGTGGCTCGCTCCAAGCCCCGCACCGTTGTCGCCGTGGAAGTATTCGTAGAACAGGAGACAGTCCCGCCAGTGGGGATCGGTCTGGAACTTTTCGGCGCCCCCGAACACGGCGCGGCGTCCGTTCTCGTCGCGGGTGAAGGTGTGCGCGAGCCGCCGCGAGATCTCCTCGGCGACCTGGTAGAGGGTCATCATCCGGCCGCTGCCGGTCGGACATTCCACCTGGAAGGCGTCCCCGTAGTAGCTGTAGTACTGCAGCAGCGCCCGGACGATCAGGGCGTTGACCGGCATCCAGATCGGCCCCCGCCAGTTGCTGTTGCCGCCGAACATCCCGCTGTCGGACTCCGCCGGCAGGTACTGCACCCGGTACTCCTGTCCCCCTGCCTCGAAGGCGTAGGGGTTCTGGTCGTGATACCGCGACAGAGACCGGATCCCGTAGGGGCTCAGGAATTCGTTCTCGTCGAGCATCTTCGACAGCACGCGGCGGAGCTTTTCCTCGTTGAGGATCGAGGCGAGCCGCCGGTCGGCGGCGCCGGGCTTCCGCGTGTCGTGGATGAACTCGACCAGCTCCGGCCGGGCGGCGAGGAAGTTCCGATAGCGGTCCACGATCTCCGGAAATTTTTCCGCGACATGCCCGTCGAACACCGTCGCGGCACAGAGCGGCAGGAGGCCGACCATGGAGCGGACCTTGAGCCGCTGCGAGCGGCCGTCGGGAAGCTGCAGCACGTCGTAGAAGAACCCGTCCTCTTCGTCCCACATCCCGGTGTCGCCGGCGTGGATCATCGACGAGGCGATCCACAGAAAATGCTGCATGAACTTGAGGGCCATCTCGGCATAGGTGGCGTCCTCGCTGGCCAGCTCGGCCGAAATCTCGAGCATGTTCTGGCAGAAGAGGGCCATCCAGGCGGTCCCGTCCGCCTGCTCGAGATAGCCCCCTGTCGGCAGCGGCGCGCTCCGGTCGAAGACCCCGATGTTGTCGAGCCCGAGAAAACCTCCCTCGAAGACGTTCTTGCCGCTCCGGTCCTTCCGGTTCACCCACCAGGTGAAGTTCAGCAGCAGCTTCTGAAAGCACTTTTCGAGCCAGCGGGTGTCCCCCTGGCCGCGGCCTTTCTCGAGGCGGTAGGCGAAGATCGTCGCCCAGGCGTGGACGGGGGGATTGACGTCGCCGAAGTTCCACTCGTAGGCCGGGATCTGGCCGTTCGGGTGCATGTAGTGCTCGCGGAGCATCAGGTCGAGCTGCTGCTTGCCGAAGTCCGGATCGACCATCGTCAGCGTCAGGACATGGAAGGCGAGATCCCACGCGGCGTACCAGGGGTACTCCCACTTGTCGGGCATCGAGATCACATCGGCGTTGTACATGTGATGCCAATGTCCGTTCCGGGGGGCGGTCCGGCCGTTCCCGGGACGGAGGGGGTCGCAGCCCCGCTCCTCGAGCCACTTGTTGATGTCGTAGTAGTAGAACTGCTTGGACCAGAGCATCCCGGCGAGCGCCTGCCGCAGGACCCGTCCCTCGTCCTCGGTGAGGGCCGGCGGCGTAACTGAGGCGTAGTAGGCATCCGCCTCGCGCCGCCGGGCGGAGAAGAGGGCGTCGAAGGGGGTTCCGAACGGTCCACCGTCGAGCGTCGCCGCGGCTGGCGTCAGGTCGCTCAGCCGGAGTCGGACCGAGCGGGATTCCCCCGCCGGAACGATGACGACGTACTGCGCGGCGACCTTCGTCCCGGTCCGGGCGGGGTTCACCGCCTCGGCATGCCCCTCGACGACAAACCGGTTGATCCCGTCTTTGACGTAGGGGGAAGGGTTGGGAGCTCCGAACAGCCGGTCGGTGTTGGTGTCGTTCTCGGTGAACAGCAACTGCGGCCCGCCGTCACAGTAGAGATACCGCTCCCCGAGCTTCGCCTGATTCGCCGCCACGACCGCGAGCGACCCGGTCTCGACCGCCACCTCGAGCGACGGCCGATCCACCTTGTCCCCCCAGGACCAGGTGTTCCGGAACCACAGCGTCGGCAGGAGGTGCAGCGTCGCCGGTTCCGGTCCCCGGTTTGCGGCGGTGATCTCGATCAGGATGTCGTCCGGCGAGCCCTTGGCGTACTCGACGAAGACATCGAAGTAGCGGTCCTCGTCGAAGACGCCGGTGTCGAGCAGCTCGTACTCCGGCTCGTGGCGTCCCCGGCCGCGGTTCGTCTCGACCAGCTGGCTGTAGGGGTAGGGCTGCTGCGGGTACTTGTAGAGGGCTTTCAGATAAGAGTGGGTCGGGGTCGAGTCGAGGTAGAAGTAATACTCCTTCACATCCTCGCCATGGTTCCCTTCGCTGTTGGTCAGCCCGAACAGCCGCTCCTTGAGGATCGCATCCTGACCGTTCCAGAGCGCGAGGGCGAAGCAGAGGATCTGCTTGCTGTCGCAGATCCCGGCGATTCCGTCTTCTCCCCAGCGATACGCCCGGGAGCGGGCCTGGTCATGCGTGAAATAGTCCCAGGCGTTGCCGCCGTCGCTGTAGTCCTCGCGGACCGTCCCCCACTGCCGTTCACTGAGGTAGGGGCCCCACTTCTTCCAGGCCGCGGTCCCTTCGCGAGCCTCCTGCAGACGCTTCTGTTCAGTCGTCACGGCGCACCTCGGGGGGATGTCGATCTTGGGGGGATCGAGGCGGCAGGCGGCAGGCGGCAGTCTTCAGACGGCAGGAAAAGGGGCCGCGCGCAGCGCTTCATGAAGCCTGCTGCCTGTCCCCTGAAGCCGTCTCCGCTCGATGGATTCTGCTCTCATTCAAACACCCTTCGGACCATCCCCCCAACAGCAAACCGGCGACGGCGCTCACAATTTGCCGGAAAGAGAAACCTGCGCCGTCAGCGCTTTGGCCCGCGGATCGATAGGGCTGGCCGCAAACATTTCCCATCCTGCCGAGGCCCTCCGGGGAAATCGTTCTTGACCATTGACTACAACTGTGGTCAACTCTGGCCACAGTTGTAGCTGCCTGTGTCCGGGTCCGTTCCAATGGCCGAGTTCATGGGCGGACGGAAGCCTGCACGGGGCCGGGTGGAGCCAGGAGAGCCGAAATGTCGAAGGGGCTGCAGATCTCGGATGCCGAGTGGGACGTCATGGAGCCGATCTGGAAGGCCGGGACGGAGTCCTGCACCGCGGCAGACGTCATCCGACAGCTCCGGGAGACGCACGACTGGAACCCGAGCACGATCCGGACGCTCCTGGCCCGGCTCGTGGAGAAGGGGGCCCTGGCGTACGACGTCGACGGCTCGCGATATCTCTACCGGGCCGCGGTCTCCCGCGAGCAGTGCGTCCGGCAGGAGGGGCGGTCGCTCCTCGACAAGGCCTTCGGCGGGGACGTCGCCGCGCTGCTGACGCATTTCGTCGCCGAGGCATCGCTCGATCGGGACCAGATCGAACAGCTCCGGCAGCTGCTGGCTCAGAAGAAGTCTCCGAAGGAGAAACGGTCATGATGGGACTGCTCGAGACAGCCGGCCCGGCGATCGTGAGGGCCTCCTGGCAGGGGAGCGTGCTCGCCCTCGGCGTGGGCCTCCTCCTGTGGAGCCTGGGGGAGCGGATCGCTCCCCGCTGGCGGTTTCTGCTGTGGGGGGTCGTCCTCGCGCGGCTCCTCGTCGTGGCGACACCGGTCAGCCCCTGGAGTCTGTTCAATCTCGTCCCGACGCAAGCCGAAGTTCGCGTTCCCGCGGCCCTCGAACCGGGATCCGCGGCACCTCTCGGCCCCTACTCGTCTGAACCTGCTGTCGCGACGGCGGCTCCCGCGACCGACCTCCAACCCGCGCAGCGGATTGAGTTTTCAAACAACGCCGCTGGGACGACTCCGAATGAAGCGAACCGAGCGGCGCCGTCTCCCGCCGAGCCCCTGGCTGTGACCGCGACGCGGAGTGTTCGATTCGACGCCCGGTTGCTGATGCCAATCCTGTCTGCCGTGTGGCTGATCGGCTGTCTCGCTCTCGGACTGCGGCTCGCCACCGCGGCACTCCTCCTCCGGCGGCGTCTCGCGAAATGCCGTCCTGTGACCGATCCGGTCCTATTGAAGATGCTCGAAGCCACCGGCCGCCGCCTCGGAGTGCGGCGGGTCCCGTCCCTTGTCGTCACTCCCGAGTCCCTCAGCCCCTGTCTCGTCGGCACCCTCCGGCCGACGATTGTCCTTCCCGAATCGGTCGTCACCGAGTCCTCGGACTCCCGGCTCCGCCACGTCCTGGCCCACGAACTCGCGCACCTCGTTCGGGGGGACCTCTGGATCAACTGGCTGCTGCTGACCGCGCGGATCCTCCACTGGGTGAATCCGGTGGCGTGGTGGACCGTCCGGGAGATGCAGGCTCACCGCGAAGCGGCCTGCGACGAGCTGGCGTTCACGGCGCTCGGCGAGACCGACCGCCGCGACTACGCCGCATCGATCGTCGAACTCGCCGCCAGTCTCGCCCCGTCACCGCTCGCGCCGGGGCTTGTCGGCCTCTTCTCGTCGAAGGGCCGCCTCCAGGTCCGGGTCGAACGGCTTCTCCAGAGTCCATCGGTTCCCGCACTGAAGACTCCGGTCGCCGCAGCGCTGTTCCTCGGGATCGCGCTGCTGGGACTGACCGACGCGATGCCGGCCCTGCAGGCCCAGGCGCCGGCCGCGACGACCGACAAGAACGACGCCCCCGCCGCAGCGGAAAAACCCGAACCCAAAACTCACACCGTTGCCGGCCGGTGCATCGAGTCCCGAACCGAGAAGCCCCTCACCGGTGTCCCGATCCGGCTCTACCGCACGGACGGTCTCGTCGGCTCGCCGGTCCAGGTTGCCACCACCGTGACCGACAAGGATGGCCAATACACCTTCGAAGGCCTCGCTCCAGCCCGTCCTGAAGGCCACCTCGACCGGCTCACCTACACGACGTACGCCTTCCCTCCCGGGGGCCAGATCGGCATCGAGTTCCACTCCTTCCGGCAGGGGAAGGAGACTCACGAGATCCGGGTCGCGACCGAGTCCTCGACCCTCACCGGCAAGGTGGTCGACGCCCACGGCAAACCGGTCGCCGGAGCAATCGTTCTCCCCTATCACGTCAACGGTCATGCAGTCCCGGGGCTGCCGAGCGCGACGACCGGCACCGATGGAACCTACCGGTTCGACGCGCTTCCGGTGTTCCGGACCCGGGACGGCCGGGCGTTCGGCACCTACTTCCAGGTGACGCATCCCGACTCACCCGGTGCGAACGGCAAAGCGGACGCGCTCCCCGCCGACGTGACCGTCGCACTCCCCGCCGCCTGTCTGGTGACCGGCACGGTCGTCGACAGCGTCACGGGGAAACCGGCTGCCGGCGTCCTGATCACCGCGGATCGCGTCGATGAAACGGCCCCCTGGGGCCAGGAGTTCGCCGCCTCGAACTCCGAGGGCCGGTTCCGCCTCCCGGTCGCCGAAGGGCGATACCACATCCTTGCCGAGGCCCCCGAGCGGGTCTGCGTCGCCCTGACCGACCAGGAGTGCGCGATCGGGAAGAACGTCGAGCTCCCCCCGTTCCAGCTCATTCGGGGCGGCCTCTTCTCAGGAAGGGTGATCAACACCGCTACCAGCCAGCCGGTCCCGGTGACGAAGGACGGGTCGCCTGTGGCGATCGGCTTCTTCGGACCGTCGCAGCCCTACGGCCGGGTCATCAGCCCCAAGCGACTGGCGTTGGTCGACGCCGAAGGCCGCTTCACCCTCCGCGCCGCTCCCGGCGACAACTTTCCGTACCTCATCAACACCCACGGCGACCGGATGGGCTGGGACACCCGCGAGAAACCGCCTGTCGTCGTCAAAGAGGGGGAGACGACTCCGTACGACATGCTCATCACCCCTGAGGTCCCCGCTGCGGAACGGCTCGAGATGGCGCGGAAGGTCGTCGAGGGACTTTCGAAGGACCCCCAGGAGCGGACCGAACAGATCCTGGCGGAGTTTCGGAATCTCAACCGGACTATCGACGAGACCGAGCGATGGTGTCTCCTGATGCGGGAGCTCGTAGCCATTGGCCCGGCAGCCGTACCGCAACTTTCGGCGGAACTCGACCGCGCCACTGAAGGCCGGATGCTCCGCCGACTCGGCTTCGCCCTGCGGGCGATCGGCGATCCGCGGGCCGTGCCTGCCCTCGTCCGGGCCATCCCGCGGACGCTCCTCCCCAGCAGCAGCGACTACGGCCTCCTCGTCGAAGACCCCGAACTGACGAAGTTCATGCAGCAGCACGACCTCGATCCGAAGGACGGGGGCCCGTACTTCGATGTCGGCCGCCCCGTCCGGGAGATCTTCGGAGCGCTGCACGTGCTGACGAAACAGAACTTTCGGGACTCCGAAGTCTTCAGCATCAGCCTCAGTGAAGACCCCCGGCGGCAGGTCCTCCAGAGACGCCTCTACGTCCGGCAGGCCCAGCAGTGGCAGGCGTGGTGGGACGCCAACGCCTCCACCTTCACGGACGACGTCGAGTACCAGACCTGCAATCTCCCCGTCCCGACAGAAACGCTCCCCCCCGCCCCCGATCTCCACGCCCTGCCGAAGACCACCCGCGCGGTCGGCACCGTCCGGGGAGCGACCCTCTCTCCGTCGATCCAGAAGCCGGGGCATGCGTGGCACTTCTGCGATCTCGACACTGGTTATCAGTGGCACTGGCCGGCCGACATCCCCAAGGACGCCGAACCGGGCACGATCGCCACCCTCGAAAAGTGGGCCGCGGCGAGCGGCGCCGACCTGATGTGCGACATCCATCGCTCCCCCGAAGGGATCGAGACCTACGTCCTCCGCGGGCTCGGCCTGACCCTTTGCGAGATCGACCCCCGCACCGTCCGGAACCTGGACCGGCTCCTCGCCGCCGGCGAACTCCCCGAAGGCCGCCCCGTCGACAAGCTGCTGATGCACTACGACGCCGACTCCGGAAAACTCGTCCCGAATGCCAACGGGACGTTCCTTTACGTGACCCGCGAAGGGAACATCGGCGTGATCGAAACGACCGACCGGATCACCCGCACCGCCGACCTCACAGGCCAGCCCGCCGGAATGGCACCCGGCGGAGTCGGCTTCCACCTCGGAGTCCAGTTCAGCCTCAAGATCTTAGTCCCCTAACCCCAGGGCTCTGCCCTGGACCCGGGAGGGGTGACCCCCTCCACCCCGCGCGGCGTGGCACGATGGGTTGCGCGAAGAGGGCTGCGACGCCAAGGTGCGGTGTTCGGGAGTATCTTGCGTTGGGAGGTGGGGTGAAGGGCCGCGTTGATCTCTCGCACCTCGCTTGGCGCTACCCGATCTGGGATAATCTCCCGTCAGACATCGCCTCGCCTTTCGGCAGGCGCCGGAGAGCCACGAACTCCGTGCCGCGAGACGCCCCCGCAACAAAGACTGGCCGGGACAGGGCGAAAAGTCGGGAATCGGAGAAGTCCGTTTCCTCACCCCGGCCGTTCGCCGGGTGGTCGGCCCCCGCGCCGTCTCCACTCTCTCCTCCTCGCGTGATCTCATGCCGGTCGAGCCGAATTCCGTTCCCTACGCCTGGCTCAATGTCCTCCTGGCCAGCGTGGCGATGGGCTGGCTGATCCTGGCGGCGGCGCTGCTGGCTGCTTCGTTCGTCACCCGCCGGTTTCCCCGGGGCCGCCTCCGCTGGTTCGCGCTGGGGGCCTTCGGGGGGATGCTCCTGACCGGGGCCGCGAACTACGCCGTGATCTTTGGCCTGATGCTCCCCGGGATCGCGGCGGAGCAGGAACGGCTTCAGGACGAGCGGCTGGAACAACTGGAGGGGGACGTGGCGGCAGAGACTTCTTCGATGGCTCCCGCCGCGGGAGCTCCGGAGCGCACGAGTCCGGTGCGAGTCGGGCGTCCCGCTCCGACGTTCTCGGTCCGGATGGCAGACGGAACCACGCGGTCGTCCGAGGAGCTCAAGGGGAAGGTGCTGGTCGTGAACTTCTTCGCGACCTGGTGCGGCCCCTGCCTCCGCGAGCTTCCCCACCTCCAGGAGACCTACGACCGTTACCGCGGCGACGACCGCTTCGCGATGCTGGTCATCGGGCGGGAGGAGACGCCGGAGACGGTGCGGGACTTCGCCCGCGAGCACAACTGGACGTTCCCGATCGCCGCGGACGAGCGGCGGGAGGCGTTCGACCGGTTCGCCAGCGACAGCATTCCGCGAGTGTACCTGATTGCTCCCGACGGCACGGTCTCGTTCCAGAGCGTCGGCTTCACCAAGCGGGGGATCTCCCGGCTCAACGCCGCCATCGACAAGCTCCTGAAGCCGCTCGAGTAAGGGGCGTTCGGGGCGCTTCTCCGCCGCAATGCTCCTTTATCGGAGCAGGGCCCTCTTCCAGCGGTTCGGATTTCGTCGCACTCCCGAGTTCTCGAAAATCTCCACCAACGCGCGAAATTCCTCTCGCAACATCGTCGCCACAGCCGTACTGTACTGCTGAGTTAGTACAGTGTGGTCCACCGAGAGGGGACGGGGATGCGGTTTGCCATTCATGCTTCGAACGGCGTGCCGATCTACGAGCAGATCGTCCGGCACATCAAGTTTGCGGTGGCCAACGGGGGGCTCCTGGTCGGCGAGCATGTTCCCTCGGTCCGCGAGGCGGCCCAGCAGCTCGCCGTGAACCCCAATACCGTGGCCCGCGCCTACCGGGACCTCCAGGCGGAGGGGATCCTGATCCCGATCCGGGGGACCGGCCTCGCCATCACCCCGGAGGCCCCCAAACGCTGTCGCGGTGAGCGGCTCGACATGATCCGTGAGCGGCTGCAATCGGTCCTGACCGAGGCCCGCCAGCACGAGATCGCCCCCGACGAGATCCGAAAGCTCGTCGAGACCGAACTCGCCCGATGGAAATAGCCGCTTTCGACGCGGAGCCGGCCCGGGCCAGCCGGCTCCGCGGTCCGCACTGACGGCCCGGGCTTCACTCCTCTTTGTCCTTCTTCCAGCGAACACCCTTATGACTCCCGTCATCCGACTCGATCGAGTCTCCAAGCGGTTCGGGCACGTCCAGGCGCTCGACCAGGTTTCGCTCTCGGTCTCCCCCGGCTCCGTCTGTGCGCTCCTGGGAGCGAACGGCGCCGGCAAGAGCACCACCCTCAAGATCCTGCTGGGGCTCGAGCAGCCCGACTTCGGCACCGCGGAGATCCTCGGGATGTCGAGCCGGACGCACGGCCTCGAGATCCGCCGGCGGGTCGGCTACGTCGCCGAGCGGCCGAGTCTCTACGAGTGGATGCGGGTCGACGAGATCGGCTGGTTCGCCGCCGGGTTCTACCCGTCGGGGTTCCAGTACACCTACGAGCAGTACACCCAGCGGTTCGGGCTCGACGGCCGCCAGAAGATCAAGGGGCTCTCGAAGGGGATGAAGGCCAAGGTCGCCCTCGCCCTCTCGCTCGCCCACCGTCCGGATCTCCTGATTCTCGACGAACCGACGTCGGGCCTCGACCCGCTCGTCCGCCGGGAGTTCCTCGAGAGCATGGTCGACATCGCGGCCGAAGGGCGGACCGTCCTCCTCTCGAGTCATCAGGTCGCCGAGGTCGAGCGGGTCGCCGACACGGTGGCGATCCTGCTCAACGGCAAGCTGGTCTGCGTCGAGCGGCTCGAGGACCTCAAGCAGACCGCCCGCGAAGTCGTGGTGATGCTCCCCGACCTCCGGACCAATTGCCCCGAGCTCCCCGCGCAGGTCCTCGGCCAGACCCGGTTCGGCCACGAGCAGATCGTCGTGGTCCGGAACCTCGACGAGGAGCGGCTCGCCTCGGTCCTCGCTCCGACCGGCTACGCCTACGAAGTCCGGCATCCGAATCTCGAGGACATCCTCCTGACGCTCCTGCGGGAGGCCCGGACCCGGTCTGATGAGAACGGCGCGGCCGGTTCCACGAAACTCACCTCGGCGATCGCGGAGGGACGGTAATCATGGACGCATTCCGCCGAGTCTTCTGGAAAGAGTCCCGAGCGCAGGCGCACGTCTGGATCGCCCTGGCGATCGGCGTCCTGCTGTTACAGGGGATCGTGGTCTCGTCCGAACTGGTCCGCCAGTCCCAACTCAGCTCCGGCGTGGTCACCGCGCTGTTCATCGTCACGTCGGTGATCGGCGTCTGCTACGCCGCGGCGAGCGCTTCGATTCTGGTGGCCGGAGAGCGGGAGGACGAGACCGCCTTCCTGCTCCGGACGTTTCCGATCCCCCGCGCTGCGCTCCTGGGGGGGAAACTGAGCTTCACCCTGCTGAGCCTCCTGGCCCTGCTGCTGTTCGGGTTCGTCTCGGCGGCGTTCCTGGGAGGATTGCTCGGCCGCGACAGGCTGACGCTCCCCGACGACCTCTGGACTTACACGCGGTCGATGGGAGGGGCGATTGTCTGGGGACTCCTGTTCTCGCTTCTGGTCGAGCGGGTCATGATTGCGCTGGGACTCGCCATCGGAACGGAAATCGTCGTTGTCGGGATCATTGGCAACTCCCTGCCCGCCGAATGGCGCGAGTCGGTTTACTGGACGATCGTTCTAGGAATCCTGACCCTCGATCTCGTCCTGGCGGTTCGCTGGCTCGCCGGCGAATCGCTCGTCCCGGCCTCGCTCTGGAAACCTTCGGCCGCTGCGCCCCGGGTGGAGCGGTCGACCTCGTGGCTGCGGCTGCTGCAGCGGATCGTCGGCTCGGGCTCGCCGGAACGGCGGGCGACCGGGGCTCTTCTATGGCGTGAGCTGCGTGGCGCGGTCCCTTTCGCGATCGTCTGGTGTGTCGTCGGGATCCTCCTCGTCGATCTCGGCATGCGGACGCGGGACAAGTTCCCGGCGCACTTGCTCTTCCTGGCCCTGACCCCCGCGGTCTGCGGCCTGATGACGGCGCTCGGCGATCAGCGGAAGAGCCTGTTCCGGTTCTACGCCGACCGGGGGATCTCCCCGCTGCGGATCTGGTCCGTCAAGATCGTGACCTGGCTCTCTGTGGCGACCACCTTCGTCGTCTTCTTCGGCTGGTACGACGCGACGTTCACGGGCCGGTTCGACAGAAGCTTCGGCCACCCGATCGGGCCGGTGCTGTCCGGGATCGCCGAATCGGTTCGCCTTCCTCTCGATCGCATGACCGGACACGTCAGCCCCGGTGCGGAGCTCCGGGTCTGGAACTTCATCCTGTCGCTTTGCCTGATGCTGTTCACGACCGGCCAATGGGCGGCGTTCCTGCGGGGGCAGGCGGTCGCGGCCGTGGCGCTGACGATGGGGCTCGGGTTCGTGGCCCTCGCCTGGCACTTCGTCGTGATCGCAGCCGATGTGCCGCTCCTCTGGACCACCTGGCCGATCACGCTGGCCGGGCTGGCGGCGACCGCCTGGAACAGTTCCCGGTGGCTCGAAGAAGACCACCGCTGGCCGACGACGCTCCGCCGCGTGGCGTGGTTCCTCATCCCGATCTTCGGGGTCCTGTTCGCGGCGCGGACGCTGCGGGTCACCAGCATCCCCGCGATCCCGATGGCGGCGACCTCCATTCCGGTTCGGAATTCCGTCGGACTCACCCTTCGCAATCCTCAGACGAGGATGCTGCTCACCGGTTCCACGAGAGACCTCAACGATCAGGCCCCAGCGGAGTTTGTGAGCGGCGACACACCGCTGCTCTGGAACATCGGCCGGTTTGCCAAAGGGCTCGTCTCAGCAACTCCGCCTCCGGAGCCGCCCCCATTTCTCCAGACACCGTTGGATCGGTTGAACTCGATCATGGAGCCGGGGGACTCCGGTGCCCCGGAGATGGAACCGCCCCTTCCCCCCCTCCCCACTCCGGCGGCAGACGACTCTCCGCCGAAAGACGGGGGGACTGACCAGCCAGAGCCTCCCGCCACGGAGGCCGCCGCTTCATCGGAAGCGAAACCCTTTCCGAAGGACGATGTCGACAAGCTGTCGGAGCCCCTCGCCGCGGAGGCAGGCCCAGGCCTCATCACGGGGCCGGCGGCGGGAGGAGAGGCAGGGAGCGGTCCGGCCGGCGAGGGAGCGAGCAGTGCTCCTCCCGGCGGGGCCAAAGCCCCCGAGCCGATCGACCCCGCCACGCTCGCCGCGCGGTGGGACGGACTCCTCGATCTGATCGCCGCTACGGACCGCTCCGCGGAAGGGAGTGTCGACTGGCGGAGCTGGATCGAAGCGGTGGAGACCCGTCAGAAGGTCCTGCAGTCCGCCCGGGTCTGGGGCCGCATTCCCGGCCAGAGTGTCGAGCGGCTCGACGCGGCCATCGACGACCTCCGGGAACTCCCCGACTGTCCCTCCGCGACACAGATGCTCAGGAACCGCCACGCCCTCTGGCGGGCCTACGCTTCGGGCGAGCGGCTCTCCTCCTGGGGGCCGGAGTTCGTCCCGCAGGGGGGAGCGGCCAAGTTCCTCGTGACGCTGATGGGGGAACGGTCCCGGTCCCTCCGGCTCGCGGACCTGATGACGGACGCCGCCCTGCGGCACGATGTCCGTCCGTCCGGGGACCTGGGCCAGATCGGCGCTCCCGAGAACCGCGTCGTTGCCGAGGATCAGGCCCGGATCGGCCGTTGGCTCGCCTCGACGTTACTCGTCCCCCACTCGTTCCGGTTCGAACCGATCGCGAGCGAATCCGAGAACCGGAGCATCGCCATCCATCGCCACAATGCCGCGGCGGCCCGCCTCGGCACGATCACCTGCCTCCTGCTTCAGCGGTATCGCCTCACGCATGGAGAGTTCCCAGCGACCCTCGCGGAAGTGGTGGAGGGGACGTCTCTCTCGCCCGAGAGAATCAGTCGACTCACGCGGGATCCGTTTACCGGGGACGAGTTCCGCTACCGCCGCGACGGCTTCCCGGGTTCCGTGCACCTCGATTTCCAGAGCGCCCTGTGGCAATTCGAGAGAACGATCTCGATTCCCGCCGAGCAACCGCTGGTCTGGAGCGGAGGGGCCGCTCTGCGGTCCATCGTGCCGGGATCCGTGATCCCCCCGGTGTACGAGGCCCACCCGGCGCGGCAGGTCGACCTCTGGGCCCCCGCCGCGATCGGCGACTTTGCCAGGACGCCCCACGCCGACCAGGTCGACTTCCTGATCCTCCCGCCTTGAACGGGGTCGTCTCATGAACGGCCGTCCGTTGTGGACCGGACGGTTCCTTGAACGGAAGCGCCTCCGGCGGGCAGGGGCCCGGCCCCTGCACCCGGGTCGCCGAGTCACGTTGGGTTGCGCAAAGAGCGTTCTTGCCGGCCGAGCGCCTTTTGGCGCAACCCATCGCCGACGGCCACCCCGGTCCAGCGGGACGCTGGTTAGCGGATGATGGTTTCGTTGCGGTCTTCGAAGGCTCGGGCTTCTTCGACCCGGCCGAGTTTCCGGAGCAGTGCGGCGTACTTCTGATTCACCTCCTGCTGCAGCTCGTCCGGCACCCGCTCGTTCTTCTCGACGAACTCGACCAGCGTCACATACTTCTCGCGGGCTTCGGCCTCTTTGCCGAGCTCGGAGAGCGCGTGGGCCAGCCGGGCCTGCGCCAGGGCGAAGTTCGCCGGATCCTGCTCCTGCTCGGGGGCGAGGGCATGCAGGGCATTGTCCGCGTGGCGGCGGGCCGCGTCGTAGTTCTTCCGGTTGATGTCGATCCAGGCGAGGGTCAGGTAGTTGAGCCCGCAGGGGGGCGTGTCTTCGCCCCACAGATGCTCGTTGGCCCGCAGTGCCTGCCCGGCAATCTTCCGTGCGTCGTCCCATTCGCCGAGCTCGCCGTGCGCGGTCGCCTGGAGGGAGAGTGAGAAGGCGTACCACGGATGGTTCACGCCGATCAGGGCCCTGGTCTGGGCCGCGCTCTCCCGGGCGGCCTCTTTGCAACCCTGGAAATTCTTGAGGAGTGACTGCGCCTGGGCGAGCTGGACCCGGGCCTCGAGGGCCAGGGCCGACTTCGCGCCGAACCGTTCGCAGACGGCGGTGCAGCAGGCGACCATCCCGCGGGCGTGTTCGGGAGTCTCGTCTTCGGTCTGGGTCAGGAGGGTCTTCCGCCACTCCTGGATCGTCACGAGGGCCGCCTGCCGCTGTGGAGCGGGGGCCTTCTGGATGCGGGTCAGCTCGTCGATCGTGAGGGCGGCGCTCCGGATCACCCAGTGCTCGTCGCCGATGACGCTCGCCCGGAGCTTGCGGGACTGGCGGAGGTCGGTGAGGGCGGCGTCGAGGTTCCCTTCGGCGAGGTGGCGGTTGCCTGCCTCTTCGAGCTGGTCGGACTTCTGGAGGGTCCGGTCGTTCTCATCGACCACGGGGACCGGGGCCGCGGGGGCGGTCGGTGCGACGGGAAGCTCGGTCTGGCCGAAGGCAGCCGGCGCGAGGGCGGTGGAGAGAAGCAGTCCAGTGGCCGCGGCGGCGGCGATTCGTCCCTGAATCCGCATGGGCACCTCCTGTGCTTGGATCCTGCAGGCGAGCGGGAGGGGTTTATACCCCCGGACGCTCCGGCGGCGGAAGACGCATCTCGATCCGTGCGGAAATGGCTCCTCCGGGGCCGGGAAAACCGCCCGGAAATCCTGCCTCGCTTCCGCCTTAAGCTCCCGGCCCACCGCCTCTTTCGCCATCCATCGAAGTCGTTCGATTCATCGTGGAAATGGGCCGGGAGGGCGGATAGCATCCCTTGGCCAATCGAGCCGCCTGTTCGCCGGTCGCACGCTGGGAGCGGCTTGAAGTCTTTCCTCCGACGGAAGACATCACCTCTTTTCGAAGACGGTCGCAGTATGAGCCAGGCAGAGACTACCAATGGGATTGCGCCCAATGCGCACCGGCTGCTGTGGGCCGGATTCATGGCGATCCTCGCCGCGGGGGTCGGGTTTTCGGTCCGCGGGGGGATTCTCGGGCAGTGGGCCGACCAGTTCGGTTTCACGATGACCGAGCTGGGGGCGATCACGGGCGGGGGCCTGACCGGCTTCGGGATCATCATCATCCTGACTTCGCTGATCGCCGACAAAATCGGCTACGGCAAGCTGATGGCGCTCGCTTTCGTCCTGCACTTCGGGTCGGCGGTCCTGACCCTCGCCGCTCCGGCGGCGTTCGAGTCGGGAGGCAAGGACGCCGCGTTCAACTGTCTGTTCTGGGGGATGTTCCTGTTCGCGATCGGCAACGGCCTCTGCGAGGCGGTCGTCAACCCCCTCACCGCGACGCTGTTCCCGAACAATAAGACGCACTACCTCAACATCCTCCACGCCGGCTGGCCGGCGGGTCTCGTCGTCGGCGGTCTCGCCTCGACCTTTATGGCGGCCAAGCTCGGCGACTCGGGCGAAGTCATCGCCAAGGCGGTCGACTGGAAGATCCAGATGTCGCTGTTCCTCGTCCCGGTGATCCTCTACGGCCTGATGATCCTCGGCCAGAAGTTCCCCAAGTCGGAAGCCGCCTCGGCGGGCGTTTCGACCGGCGAAATGCTTTCGACCGTCTTCGCACCGCTGATGCTCGTCCTGCTCGTCATCCATGCGATGGTCGGCTATGTCGAGCTCGGTACCGACTCGTGGATTGCCAAGATCACCGGCTCGATCATGGCCAGCCCGGCGAAGGGACTGATTCTCTTTGTCTACACCTCGATGCTGATGTTCTGCCTGCGGTTCGTCGCCGGCCCGATCGTCCACAAGATCTCCCCGCTCGGCCTGTTGTTCATGAGCGGCGTGCTGGGAGCGATCGGCCTGACGCTCCTCGGCAATGCCACGACGGTGATGGCCTGCGTGGTCGCCGCCACGGTGTACGCCCTCGGCAAGACCTTCCTGTGGCCGACGATGCTCGCCGTCGCTTCGGAGCGGTTCCCCAAGGGGGGAGCGATCGCGATCGGGATGCTCGGCGGGGTCGGGATGCTGTCGGCCGGCCTCCTCGGCGGCCCGGCGATCGGCTTCAAGCAGGACTACAACGCCTCCAAGAATCTCCAGGAAGTCTCCAAGGAGACCTACGACCGGTACAAGGCGGGGAACGAAAGCAGCTTCTTCGGCTTCAAGACGGTCGGTCTCGACGGCCAGAAGGTCGGTACGCTGGAAGACGGCGGCAAGGACCTGACCCGCGCAGTCAAAGAGCTGAAGCGGACCGACGAGAACACGACCAAGCTCGCCGCGTGGTGGGCGGACGCCGAGCAGCATGTCGACACCGACAGGAAGCCGGTCCAGGAGGCGGGAGTCTACGGGGGGAAGATGGCCCTCAGGATGACCGCCGCCGTCCCGGCGACGATGGCGGTCCTCTATCTGCTCCTGATCCTCTACTTCAAGACGCAGGGTGGCTACAAGGCCCTCAACGTCGCCTCGGAAGAGCAGGTCCTCGAGCACGCCACGCCGGAAGCGTGACGATCGAGTGGCCACGGTGAACCGATGCACCCCGGTCCGGATTGGACCGGGGTGTTTTTGTTTCGCGCGCTGACAATTTCTGGCCGTTTCGGGGAATGTACGGTGGTCGTCTGACTGGAACATCGACGTCGCCGGAATCCCGCGAATTCGCTGTGAATGCCCGATCCCCGATGCCGTAGGGGTTCCATTGCGTACTCTCGCAAATCTGAAATGATGCTCAGGTTCGTCGGGTGCTGGCTGATCGGGACGCTTAGCCTGCGCAGTCCCGTTCCCGTCTGACCGCCGGGCGTCCCTCGAGGACGAATATGTCGCCCCGTTCTGTCGTTCCCCCCGGGCCTGACGCTTCCGCCCGGTCCGCTCGCTGGGCCCGTGTCGCCTGGACCGCCCTCCTGCTCGTCGTCGCCGGCACCTGCGTCTTCGCCGTCACGCAGAACATCGCCCTGGCTCAGGAAGCGGCCCCGGCCGCAGCGCCGGCCGCCCCCGCCGGGGGAGCAGCTCCCGCTCCGGTGGCTGAACAGCAGAGCATGCTGATGTGGGTGATCCACACCTCGGGGTGGATCGGCGGGATCATCCTGCTCCTCTCGTTCTACTTCGTGGCGGTCGTCGTCCGGATGTTCCTCGACCTCAAGCAGGAAGAGGCCGCGACGCAGCTCGACCTGCAGGCGTGCGACAATCTCCTCAAGTCGAAGGACCTCGTCGGGCTCTACAAGCTGGTCAAGCAGGACCCCTCGTTCTTCGGGACGGTGCTGGCCGAGGGGCTCACCGAACTCCAGTACGGCCTCGAAGACGCCCGCGAGGCGGTCGACCGGGTCGGGGACGCCAAGACGGTCGAGCTCGAGAAGCGGATCAGCATGCTGGCGGTGCTCGGGTCGCTCGGCCCGATGATCGGGCTCCTGGGAACGCTCAAGGGGATGATCGCGAGCTTCAGCGCCATCGCGATGTCGGGGACCCAGCTCAAGGCGGACGAGGTCGCGGCGGGGATTTCCGAGGCCCTCGTGCTGACGTTCGAAGGGGTCGCCCTGTCGGTCCCGGCGATCTACTTCTTCGCCTACTTCCGCAACCGGATCTCGAACGTCACCACGGAAGCGATGCTGGCGATCCACGAGTTTCTGCGGAAGGTCCACAACCAGATGCGAGCCGCGAAGCCGGCTTGAGCTGCGGATGTCGAGACGGTGTGAGAGCCGGAGGGCTTTCACGGAAGTCGTCTGGAATCCTCTGATTCGAATTCCTCTCCTCCTGCCCCCTTCCTATGTCCGCCTCGCTCAACGCCGATAACGTCGAGCCGAACTACACGCCGATCCTGGACATGGTCTTCCAGCTGATCACGTTCTTCATGCTCGTGATCAACTTCAAGGGGGCGGCCCTCGACCTGTCGCTGCAGCTCCCCGTGCTCGGGTCGGCCCGGCCGCTCGAGACCAAGGAAGGGGAAGCGCTCCTGTATCTCAACATCGACGCCCAGGGGCAGCTGAAGCAGTACGGCGAGGTGAAGGACCTCGACAGCTGGATCGCCCAGGAGGCGGCGGTCGCGGTGAAGCAGGAGAAGACCAAGAACAAGAACTTCATCGAGGGGGGCGATCTGTCGACCCTCGTCGTGATCCGGGCGGACCGCTCGACCCCGTTCGCGATGCTGAACCGGGTGATGGCCGCCTGCCAGAAGTACGGGTACCGCCGGTTCAGCCTCAACGCCATGAACCGCTCGGAGTGAGGGACGGCCCGGGTCTTCCGCTCTCCTGAGCGAAGGCCGGGCCATCCGGGAGTCAGCCCATGTATCGCCGCCGCAACAAGCACAAGGAAGAAGAAGTCTCGCTCAATCTGGCCGCCATGCTCGACATGGCGTTCCAGCTGCTGGCGTTCTTCATCCTGACGTTCAAGCCTTCGCCCGTGGAAGGGCAGTTGTCGATGAACCTGCCGGGGCCGAATGTGGGGGCCCAGATCAACGGCGCGGCCTCTTCCGGGCAGTCCTCTTCCGTTCCGACGGAGACGATCGAGTCGTACCTGCTGCAGGTGACGGCCAATTCGGACGGGACGATCGCGCGGGTCAAGAATGTCGCCGGCGACGTCTTCGCAGGCGGGGCGACGCCGCAGAATCTGGAGCGTCTCAACCGGGCGCTCAATGAGGCGTTCGGCAAGTCGGCGGTGTATGAGCAGGTGTTGATCATGGTCGACCCGACGCTCCGTTATGACGAGCTGATGCGGGTGATCGACCTGTGCCTGCGTCAGAAGCTTCCGGACGGGACGTCGCTGCAGAAGATCAGCTTCAAGGAATTGCCGCCGGGTCAGTAAGCCAGCGCCAGCGTCCCGCTGGACCGGGGTGGGCGATTGCGATGGGTTGCGCAAAGACGCTCTCTCCGCCGAGAGCGATGAACCTGCAATGACTCATGGCTTAGAAGCTGTTTCAAAACCGCGTGCAGGACTGACGCGGTCAAGTCGACCGGGTGCGTCGTTACGGAGATTCCACCCCGGTCCAGCGGGACGCTGGCGGGTCCAGCACGCTGCTGGCCGCCGGAGGCCATGAGCGCTCGAGAACCATGGAACACGTTTCGTGTCCAAGCGAGCGCTGGGTGTGGCGGACTCTCTTCATCAGAACGCGTCCCCTGCGATTCCCACGGTCTGGAGAG
>VFQQ010000176.1_pt1 | contig 162009 bp, 114 predicted proteins | sample 3512341 | NCBI WGS metagenome assembly VFQQ01 (sample SAMN10412373, study PRJNA504923) | tailings metagenome | isolation source: Relicate 2 Philex TSF1 revegetated site | place: Philippines: Tuba, Benguet | collected 2017-08-29 | reverse complement strand
TCTGCACTCAGCTCGAACCCCTGCCTTCAGCCAGCTGTTCTACGAACACACTGATTCTCTCAGGAATCCACCAACCAGGTTGTCAAAGAACATCAGCTTTCAGCCGACGCAAATGCCGAAGCACCTGCTGCCAGATTTGGTCGCCCGATCCGAAAAAACCGGACAAGCGGACCTCGCGCCGAGAGTGACTCGCACTTTCAACTTTCACACAACACCTTGCGGCGTGGGAAGCTGAGACACGAGCGGGGCCGAAGTCTCTTCTGAAAACCAATCCCACTGCTGTCAGCGGGGACGTGCCATCATAGGAACATCTTTCGGCGTGTCAACGCACAGGGATCACTTTTTTTGAAAGCGATTCCGGACCATGCCGCGTCCGCCACCGTATCATGGTCCTGCGACGAGTTTGTCGCCTGCAGGGGCGAAGGGATCGTCGGCGTCGCGTCGAGATCAGCACAGGACCGGGTATGACCATCGAGGGCACCACCACCGATAGCGACGCGAGGTATCGGAAACAGACGTTATTCGCCCCCCTGGGCGAGGAGGGGCAGGCCCGAATTTCCGCCGGCTGCGTTCTCATCGTCGGGTGCGGCGCCCTGGGGTCGGTCATCGCCGAAACGCTGGTTCGAGCCGGTGTCGGTCACGTCCGCATCGTCGATCGCGACTTTGTGGAACTCTCGAACCTGCAGCGGCAGGTTCTGTTTGACGAACAGGACGTGCTCGAGCGGCTGCCCAAAGCTGTGGCCGCGGGGCGGAAGCTCACGGCCATCAACAGCGGAGTGACGATCGAGCCGATCGTCAGCGATGTCCGCCCGGACAACATTCTCGAACTGGCGGCGGGCGTCGATGTCATCGTCGACGGAACGGACAATTTCGAGACACGGCTGCTCATCAACGACGCTTCGCTGGATACCGGCATCCCGTGGGTCAACGGCGGCTGCGTCGGATCGCATGGCCAGGTGATGACCATCATTCCGGGCCAGACCCCCTGTTTTCGCTGCCTGGTCGAAGACGTTCCCGACCCCGGCAGCAGCGAAACGTGCGACACGGCGGGGGTGATCGGGCCGGCGGTGAACGTGGTGGCGTCGCTGCAGTGCGTCGATGCAATCAAGCTGCTGGCGGGCAGGAGTGATGAGATTTCGCAGGTGCTGACGGTGATTGACGTGTGGGACGGGACGTTCCGCCGGCTCAAGATTGGCGACCTGCGGGCCAAGGGAGCCTGCCCCGCGTGCCAGAAGGGGGAGCGGGCGTGGCTGCGTGGTGATCGGGCGTCCCAGACGGCCGTTCTGTGCGGCCGGAACGCGGTGCAGGTGTCTCCGGCAGAACGGCGGGACCTCGATCTGACCGAGACCGCCGGCCGATTTCGTGCGTATGGAGAGGTTCGGGCGAATGCCTACCTCGTCCGGCTGAAACTTCAGGACCCCGCCTGCGAAGTCACGTTATTCCGCGACGGACGAGCGATTGTGCAGGGAACGGAAGACCCCGGCCTCGCCCGCAGCCTGTACGCCCGCTACGTCGGAGCCTGAAGGAGCATGCCGTTGACCACCGACCGTGATGCGCCGCTGCCGGTTCTGAGAACGAAACGGCTGGTGCTGACGCCGCTGCTCGCCAGCGACGCGGCGGCCATGTTTCCAGAGCTGCAGGATCCGCAACTTTATGAGTTTCTTGACGTTCAGCCGCCGCAATCCGAGGCCGAGGTGGCCGATCGATACCGGCAGCTTGAACGGCGAGAAGCGCCCGATCGGGACGAACGCTGGTGGAACTGGATTCTCCGGCGGGGCGAGTCCGACGCTCCGCTGGGCTACATCCAGGCGACAATTGCGGCGGATTCGCTGGCCCTGATCGCGTATGTCGTCTTTCGGCGCCATCAGGGGCAGGGATACGCCACAGAAGCGGCCGTGGCAGTGCTGCAGAGGCTGGTCGACGTGGGCATCGAACAGTTTCTGGCCAGGGTCGACCCACGAAACCTCGTTTCGCAGCGGCTGCTCACGCGTCTGGGGTTCGCCGTGGCATCGAGCGGAACCAGCCCTGGAACGGATCTGATTTTCGCGGCCGACTCGCGAAGTCTGGTTCTGGACGGCAGTTCATGGAACGAGCGGACTGGACGTGCGAGGCCTGAGGCATCACAATCCTCCGCTTCTCAAAAACCGAACTTTTGACTGCGTCCGAAAGATTCCGATGGGTACCCGCCCCCGCACCAAGGCCAAGCTCGCCAAGAAAGCCAAACGCTGCACGAAGTGCGGCGCTCTTGTCACTTACCGCACCCGCTGCAAGAAGTGCAGCAAGGCGCTGTAATTGGCTGGCGAGGCCGCCAATTCCTGTTGGCGGGCTGGATTGCGAATGAAACCCGCGAGTGACAACCCGCGGGCTTTTGCATGCGCAGTGAGGCCGATTCTGAGCGATCGCCACTGCTATGGCGCGTCTCAGCCAGGTGTCGCGGCAGGGCGCGCGGCGGTTCGCAAGCGAACCGGCCAAATTCACGTCATTTCGCGATCCACTTCGGTGACACAGGCTCTAATCGCGGCCGCGTGTGGTGGGGGTTGTTCGGCCGTGCAGCAGGTCGAGGACCTGATCCCGGATTCCCGGCGTGATCGAGATGCCGTTGCCGCCGGTCGTCGTCGGCTGGCCGTCCCAGCTGAGAAAGAGCCCGCCCGCTTCTGTGAGGATGGGCAGCAGTGCGGCGGCATCCCAGAGGCTCATCACCGGGTCGACGTGCACGTCGGCCCGGCCGGTGGCGACGAGGCAGTGCCCGTAGCAGTCGCCCCAGCCGCGGGTGAGCCGTGCGGTCTGGCAAAGACGCTCGAAGGCGTCGAGCCGGCCAATCGAGTCCCAGGTTCCGACCGACGTGAACGTGAACAGGCCGTCTTCGAGTCGCGAGGTTTCTCGAACCTGCGCCCGGACCGGCGGCGCATCACCGATCCGGCGCCAGGCCCCCTGTCCTGCTGAGGCGTAAACGACCTCGCCGAGCGCCGGAAAGCGGGAGAGGCCAACGACCGGCGTCCCCAGGTGCTCGACTCCCACGAGGGTGCCGAACAGCGGAACTCCGGCAATGAACGACTTGGTGCCATCAACGGGATCGAGAATCCAGCGATACCCGGAGGCGCCCGGAGTTTCGCCGAATTCTTCCCCCAGGACTCCATCCTGCGGAAACGCCTTCAGAATTTCGGCCCGCATCAATTGCTCGGCCCCCTGGTCGGCGGCCGTCACGGGCGTTTTGTCGGCCTTGAGTTCCACCGTGACATCGCCGAGGCGGTAGTAGCGGAGAATCAGTTCTGCGGCCCGGGCGGAGGTTTCGAGGGCGAACTGCAGACGGGCGGCGATGGGATCGGACATGGAAGTTTGCCAGGGGCACAGCGGGAATGGAGATCGATCACGCAGCATCGAATTCCGCGACCAGCAGGACAACCCCGGGGCGCGGACGGGGGGCCTGCGGTCTTCACGTCCCGGCCTTACAGGCCGTGATACTCGCGGTACCACTCGACAAACCGCGCGACTCCGGTTTCGATGGGCGTCGCCGGCTTGAATCCGACATCACGGATGAGGTCGTCGACATCGGCATAGGTGGCGGGCACATCGCCGGGCTGCATGGGCAGCATGTTTTTCCGGGCCGTTTTTCCAAGGCAGGTTTCCAGCGTGGTGATGAGGTGCATCAACTCGACGGGCTGGTTGTTGCCGATGTTGTACAGGCGATAGGGCGCCATGCTGGAGCCGGGGTCGGGTTTGTCGCCGGTCCAGTTCACGTTGGGCGTCGCGACATGGTCGGTGACACGAACGATTCCCTCGACGATGTCGTCGACGTAAGTGAAGTCGCGGCGCATGCGGCCTTCGTTAAAGACGTCGATCGGGCGACCTTCCAGAATCGCTTTGGCGAAAATGAACAGGGCCATGTCGGGCCGGCCCCAGGGTCCGTAGACCGTAAAGAACCGCAGCCCGGTTGTGGGAAGCCCGTAGAGATGGCTGTAGGTATGTGCCATCAGCTCGTTGGCCTTCTTGGAGGCGGCGTACAGGCTGAGCGGATGATCGACGTTCTGGTGGACGGAAAAGGGCATCGCGGTGTTCGCTCCGTAGACCGAACTGGACGACGCATAAACCAGGTGTCCGACCTCGTGGTGCCGGCAGCCTTCGAGAATGTTGGTGAAGCCGACGAGGTTGCTGGTGACGTAGGCCTGCGGGTTCGTCAGCGAATATCGAACACCCGCCTGGGCCGCGAGATTGACGACGCGGTCAAAGCGGTGGGTTTTGAACAGTGCTCCCACGGCAGCGGCGTCCGCGAGATCGCCCCGCACGAACGCGAAGCCAGGTTCAGCGGTGAGCTGGCGGAGGCGGTCTTCCTTGAGCTGGACGCTGTAGTAGTCGTTGACGTTGTCGAAGCCAATGACCTCGTCGCCCCGTGCCAGCAGTCGCCGCGACAGATGAAAGCCGATAAAGCCGGCCGCGCCGGTCACCAGAATCTTCGCCACAATTCCCTCCGGTGGAATGTTCCCAGGCGGCAGGCCTCAAGCGCGCCATCCGGGCCGCATGGTAATGAAGTCGTCCGGCGGGGTGGAGACGACCTGGCGGGCCTTGAAACCAGCGTGCACGATCGGGACACTTTCGGCGACACGGTTCTTACTCCGAGGATGACGCTGCCACCGTATGTCAGAACGCGCGCCCGCGCCGCCGGCCCTCAGTGACGATGCGCTTGACGCATGTGAAGTCGTCATTGGATATCGCTTTCGCGATCGGGCCCTGCTGCGACGCTGCCTCACGCATGCATCGGCATCGCGCACGCGGCTGGAGTCGAACGAGCGGCTGGAGTTTCTGGGCGACGCGGTGCTGGGAGTTGTCGTCTGCGAGGCGCTGTATTCACGGTTTCCGGAAAGCCCGGAAGGGGACCTGACCCGGATCAAATCGGAAGTGGTCAGTCGCGCGGTGTGCGCGCAGATCAGCATCCGCCTGGGGCTGGACGCATTTCTCTGGCTGGGGAAGGGAATTTCGGCACATGGACGAATTCCCGGTTCCGTGTCGGCGGCGGTGTTTGAAGCGCTGGTGGGCGGCGTGTACATCGATGGCGGCTTCGACGCGGCCCGCGAACTCGTGCTGCGCAATGTGCAGGACGAAATCGAATCGGCAGCCGGCTCTCCCAACGGCGTCAACTTCAAAAGCCTTCTGCAGCAGCAGGCGCAGCGGGAGTTCGGAGAAACTCCGATCTATTCGGTGCTGGACGAAAAAGGGCCGGATCACCTGAAGTGCTTCAAGGTGAGTGCGATGGTCGGGCCACGGGTGTTCGCACCCGCCTGGGGGCCCAGCAAGAAGGAAGCGGAGCAGCGCGCCGCCCAGAATGCACTCGCGCAGATCGATGGTCTGGAAGTGCCGCACCAGGCCGATTGAGGGCAGGAACTGAAGTCGATCGTCGCTGGCGACGACGGTTTCAGCGCTGAGCGGCAGCCAGCGGCCGGGGCGCGGTATTCAGTTCGCCCAGCGGCTGATCGGCGCGATAGACCACATACTGCCCGGACCGGAAGACCAGCGGCAGGCAATAAGGAAACTCGCGGGAGTGTTCCGGCGGAAACGCAGCGGGCAGCGACTGATGGACGCCCGGACCCGCCGCGGCGATGTCTTCAGGCCGCATTCCATTCTCCAGCAGGCTGCAGACGACGAAGCGCTGCGGCGAGGCCGCCAGCGCCGCCTGGATGTCGCCGGCGCGATCGTGAAAGACCTGCATCAGCACGTCGAGGAAGACGTACCTTGTCGACGGCCGCACACCCAGTTCGGGATAAAGGTGGACCAGAAACACGTTGTAGGCCGTCAGTTCGCCGTCGTTCAGGTCCTGCCGTTTCAGGTATTCAACGACGGGCTGGAGTTCGACCCAGTTGGGGAGGTTGCGGTGGTGCAGAGCGCATTTCACGTCTGGCGCGGCGCCGCGGGCGATGCAGTCGGGCCACCACGCCAGCCGGGCGGGATCAAAACAGGGCGCCAGCCAGAGCGCTGTCGCCGTGGCCACCACGAATGCGAGCGTCGCAACCCGCCGACATGATTCGGATCGAGGCCAGCAGGCGGCCAGCAGCGCGGCGGCGAGAAAGACCGTCGGCGTATGGCAGTAGTGAAACGGGTGCTGCAGGAAGTGGGCCTGAAACATCCATCCGAGGTACAGCGCCGCCAGAAGCAAACCAGAAGCCCTGGTTTTTGAACCGAGAGCAAGCTCGCCATGTGGGTCCTGCTCTGCAGACAGCGGGAAAAGCCGGGCTTCTTCAGGCACCTCACGAGAAGCCCGGCTTTTCCCGTTACTCGCGAATGGCGTTATGCAGTGCGAACCGATTCTCGATCGCAAAAGCCGGGCTTCTTTCACCGCACCCCAAACCACCGCAATCGCGACCGGCAGCGCGACAACATGCACCAGGCACCACGGGGCAAGGTCGCGCGACAGCGACAGGTACTGCGCCACCGTCCACCGCGACCTGCCATTCGCAAAGTAAACCGGGTTCCATTCCAGCATCTGTTCCAGAAAACTCGACCACATGCCGGTCGCAACCAGCCAGGCCGCGCCGAGTCCGCCGACGATCGCCCCTCCCGCAACAACGGCCAGCAGGTCAAGAATGATCGCTGTCCAGCCGCGTTCGCTCATTCGCATCAACAGGGCCGACATGCCGATCGCAGCCAGAGCCGGGACTGCGACATACGGTTTGATCCAGAACGCGGCGCCCCAGAGCAGGCCTTCCGCAACCGCCGACCAGGCGAAGCCTCGCGTGGAGTCACGTTCCCAATCGACGACGCGCTTCACCCGCAGCGTGAACGCGAGCAGGGCCGGCAGCATCAGCCAGATGTCGCGCTGGCAGTGCACCCATTCGGGCGTCGACGCATAAAACCCGACGGCGATGAATGCGAACGCCGCCAGAATCGTCTGGGATGATCGAGCGCGACCAATGTGCCGGACAAGCAACGCCACAATGCCGGTCACGACGGCGAGATCGACCCATTTCAGGGCCGCTTCGCTCCAGCCGAGAAACGACCGGATGACCATGTGGCACCACACGATGCCGGGCAGGTTCGGTTCCACGATGTCGCGGTACAGGACGCCGCCGGTGAGGGCTGTTTTCGCCTGCAGGTCGTACAGCACGGCGTCGGCCGCCAGCGGCATGCACAACAGCAGGGGAACATTGGCAATCACCAGCGCCGCCACGGCCAGCCAGCCCCAGGGACGCTCACGGCTCGCGGGCGTTCGATCGTTTGAAAGGGAGACCTCTGGCATGACGACCTGGTTCTGGAACGGTTCGCAGCGACCGGTCTCGGCCAGCCGCCTTCAAGACTACGTCCCGGTCCCGGGGAGTGCGGCCGGCCCCCGGCGTTGCCGGGAAACGACAGGCTGCTGCAATCGTCACGACCGGTTCAATCCTGCTGACGCGGCGGCGAGCGATGCAGGATGAGCGTCTGAAACGTTGCGACCTGCTCGAAGGGAGGACGCTGGCCCGTGAGATCAGGCAGCTGAATCAACGGCGAACGGAGCACTTCGTCGGGGGTTTCGCCGTGACGGGTCAACAGCCAGACGACTTCGCCCGGCCGCGGTTCGCCGTTCACCTCGACGGCGATTCCTTCGCGCTCGCGATAGAAGACCGAGGGGAGATCGCAGGGGAGCGGCGCGATCAGCCGGTGGGGGTGCTGGGTGTCGAGCGCCAGCCGGCGTTTGAGTTCGAGCAGCGCTTCGCGGACCGAGACGAAACTGGTGCGCTCAGCCGGGTAGATCAGGACGGGATGGGTCATCGCGTAGACGCTCCCCCCGATGAGCACGCCTGCGGACAGCGCAATGCCCGCTGCTGCGGCGCCCGGCCCACGGCGCGATGCCAGCGCAATCCAGCCTGCGGCGGCAGCCACGGCCACGTGCGGCAGGACAAGGATGTACACGCGGGGGGGTGGGGCAACCTGACCGACCAGATGCAGCATCAGCATCGATACGGGCAGCGCGGCCCAGCGAATGCGATCGGCCCGTGTCGACCGGAAGAACAGCACGGCCAGCGACAGGCCCAGTCCCCAGGCCCACGCTGGCGGAAAACCGGTCGTCCACCAGTCCCACGCGCCGCGGAGACTGTCCCATTGAGCGCGGGCCTGATCGGCGAGCGAGACCTTTTCGAGAATCTGGTCCTGCATGGCGCGGGTGCCGCGGAAGATATAAGCCGGGGCGTACATCAGCCCGACAATGCCGCAGAAGGCGAGCAGGCCCGCGAGCAGCGGCCAGCGGTTGTGGGCGAGTGAACTGCGGACGCGCGCCGCCGCGGCGAAGAACCCCGGCTTCTCCAAAGAAGCCGGGGTTCTGGCGGCTCTCATGCCTGTCGCCAACTCCGATCCCATTTCGTATCCACTCCACAACAGCATCCAGCCGGCGACGGCCACGAGCGCGTAGAGCATGATGGGCATCGCACACAGTCCCAGCGCGGCGGCCAGCACGAGTTGCAGCATGGCCAGCGGACGCGATGAACGCGGGTCGAAAAGTCGCGCGGCTGCGTCGTCGAGCGCGATCGCCGCGAACGCCACGAGCATGTATCCGCGGGCATCGGTGGAGTAAGTGACCAGAAACGGTGAGACGGCCACGAGCGCCATCGCGATCAGGCCGATCGGTTTTCCCAGCCAGCGTTTCGCCCAGACCCACACCAGCAGCGGAAAGAGCGAGCCCACAACGAACACCGGCAGGCGCAGCGCCCACTCCGCGTCTCCGAAGAAGCGCCAGGAACCATGCATCAGCAGCGTGTTCAGCAGGTGATTGTTCGTGCTGGTGTAGTCGGCGATGCCCACGTAAACCGGCTGCCGGGCGAGGTTCACGAAGGTGTACGACTCGTCGTACGCCATCGAATCGTTCAGGTGCATCGCACGCAGCGCCACGCCGATGGCCGCCACAATCCAGGGCGCCCAGCCACCGTCGGCGATCGCCCCGGGCAGGCGCGACCATGCACTGCGGGCATCGACAGTCAGTTGCGACAGCCATCCGGCGGCCTCGTTTCGACGCCGCCACAGCAACGCACCGGCGGCGGCGTTCCAGGCCGCCAGCGCCAGGCAAACGTGAATCAGGCGGGCGTGACGGTCGGGGGTCACGTCATCGACCCGGCGGACCAGTTCACCAAGCGGCCGGAGCACGCTGAAGGGGACCGCCGCAACGGCGACGAGCGCGGTTGCGGATCCCAGGCAGAACAGGGCGACGACCAGCAGGAGTTGTCGGATCCGGATCACGCGTCGACAGGACTCTGAAACCAAAAGCGAGGGGCAGGACGACTTTGAACAAGGGCAGGACGCGATCGCGCGGCCGATCCTCGAATGGAAGCATACTGTCGCAATTTTCCGGCACACGGTCGACTTGCGACATCGCTCCCTCGCGGCGCGGGACATGGACCGTTCGCCCGTTAGACTAACGGACCACCTTTCACGAACTGGCCGACCACCCCCTGATGGGAACCGTTCGCATGTCGCTTCACGCCTGCCTGGCCGTCCTGCTCGGCACGTTGTCCTGCCTCCCCGCCACCGCCCGTGCCGCTGATGGCCCGCGGAAGATCGTTATTATTGCCGGCGAAAAGAGCCACGGCCCCGAAGGCAACCGCATTCACGACTATCCGTGGACGGCCCGCCTGCTGAAGGCTTCGCTGGAAGCGTCCAACGTGAAGGACGCCGTGCGGGTGACGTACGTCCGCGACGGCTGGCCGAAGGATCCTTCTGTTCTCGCCGACGCCGATTCGATCCTCGTCGTTTCCGACGGCCGCGATGGAGACAAGTATTCGGAAGCACCCCACCTCGAGTCGCCCGAGCGCGTGGCCGAGGTCCAGAAGCTCATCGACGGCGGCTGCGGCCTGTGCGTGCTGCACTTCTCGACATTCGCACCCGACAGGTACGCCCCGCAGGTCCTCGACTGGGTCGGCGGTTACTTCGACTGGGAAGAAGACGGGGAGCGGAAGTGGTATTCGGCGATCAAGACGCTGGAGGCAGATGTTGTCCCGGTCGGCGGCCGGCATCACGTGCTGGCCGGAGTTCGCCCGTGGAGGATGAAGGAGGAGTTCTACTACAACGTCCGGTTCCAGCCTGACGGGTCGACCGCCGGCCCGGCCGCGACGGGTTCCGACACTCTCACGCCCCCGGATGGCGGGGCGACAACGGCCCTGTTGCGTGTCCCGGCCCTGGATGGCCGCGATGCCTGGGGACAGACGGTCGCATGGGCTCGGCAACGCAAGAACGGCGGCCGCGGCTTCGGCACCACCTGCGGCCACTTCTACGACAACTGGAAACACGACGACTTCCGCAAGCTCGTTCTCAACGCCCTCGTCTGGACCGCGCGCGGCGACGTTCCTCAAGGCGGCGTCGACGGTCCATACCTGTCGCGCGCCGCGATCATGCAGGCGATCGGCGAGCCGTTCGATCCAGCGTCAGCCGCTGAAGATGCCGCAGGCGATGTGATGCCACCGGAGAAGATGATGAGTCGGAACGACTCAAAAAGTGAGCGGCCGGCGCTAGAGCGCGGGTCGCTCAAGTGTTTGGCCCCCAGATCTAATTTAGCCGGTTCGCTTGCGAACCGTCGCGTGTACGGCCGCGACGCTCGTACGACACGCACAATCGGGATGCCCCGCCCAGAGGAAGAGGCTCCCGCCGGGCCGCAACTGGCACGTCGCCTGAGATCAGAGTCGGTCGTCCACCGGCCTGTTCCAGTTCGGGCGGAACCCTCGCGAGAATGGCCGGAGCGAAGCGTTGCAAAATCGGCGACCACGTACCGGACGCGGCTCAGGAGGACCTTCGCCCTCCCAGACGCGCCGCACCCCTCGCAGGGCGTGCCAGCCGTCCGCCTCGTCTCCCAGAAAACGGAGAAGGACGAAAAACCCGCGGCCGACGCCTCGATCCGCGTCCTCATCTTCGCCGGCAACGACGCCCACAAATGGCACAACTGGGAAAAAACCACGCCCATCATCAAGAAGCTCCTCGAGATCGATCCCCGCATCAGCGTCGACGTCTCGCACAACATCGAAGACCTCGCCACGAAGCTGCCCCCCGGACCGGATGGCAAACGCCCCTATGACGTCGTCGTCCAGAACTACGTCAACTGGCACGACAACACGCCGTTGAGCGCGGCGTCGAAATCAGCGTTTATTGATTTCATCGAGAACGGCGGCGGGTTGATCCTCGTCCACTTCGCCAACGGCGCGTTCCACTCGTCGCTGCCGATGGCGGGCGACTCCGACTGGCCGGAATACCGCAAAATCGTCCGCCGCATCTGGAACCACTCCGGCCCCGAAAAGACGCGCAGCGCCCACGACCCCTTCAAGGCCATGTCGGTCCGCCCGACGAAGGTGAAGCACGACATCACCAAAGGCCTCGCGAGCTTCAAGCTGACCGATGAACTCTATTTCTCCCAGCAGGGGGACGAGCCGATCGAGCCGCTGATCACGGCCAAGTCGGCCATCACGAAGAAAGAGGAACCCCTCGCCTGGGCCTACGAGTTCGGTCAGGGCCGCGTCTTCCAGACGCTCCTTGGTCACAGTGAGCAAACGTACGACGCCTTCGAACCGCGGGAAATGCTCAGGCGCGCCGTCGCCTGGGCCGCCCGGCGAGAAGTGCGGCCCACACCGGTCGACCAGGATACGTCCGTTCCGAAGAAGAAGGTCAACCACTGGGGGACGGATCAGGTCGGGTTCGACTGGACCGAGCACGATTCGGAAGACGACCGCTGGAAGAACTCGGAAATTGGGAATTTCCTGGCGTGCATCGTGCCATTCGGGAAAGAGCCGACCGAAAAGGGACTGACGATTAAGGTGGGTGAGAGCAATGAAGGAGCAGTCTGTTACGACACAGGCCGGGGCCAGATGCGGGCTGCCTGGGCAGGCGGATTTCTGAAGTTCCATCCCCGGCGATATGGACTGATTGAAGCACCACACCCGGACGGCGAGCCCATCTTCGTATCCTCGAAGCATCCTGGTTTCGCTGGCGACGAAGGGAAACCGGCCGAGTTTCATTACCAGGGCCTGTGGCGGTACGGCTCGCGAACTGTGCTGAACTGGCAGGTGAACGGCACAACCGTGCTTGAAATGCCTTGGGCGGGAACGGAGCGAGAACAACCGTACTTCACACGGTCATTTCGAGTGGAACCGGGCGATAGCCCCGTCATTGTCCGATTGCTGACAACGACTCAGCCGATCACCAAAGTCGCGAGCGCCCCAACAACCGACTACACGATCGGGACCGGTCCTGATGCACTGCACTACCGGCTGGTTCCCTACAGTCTCGACGCGGAAAGTGACAAGCAGGCCCCTCCCTCACTGCGCTCCGTCAATGGGACTTTGGAACTCGTCTTTCCCCCGCGCAAACTGGCCGTCGAGCGAATGGTTGCGATCTGGACCGGCGACAAACTCGTCGGTGGTCCGAAATCGCCATTCACCGATTTCGATTCCCCTGAGCTCTACACGCGCTTCGGCGGTCCCCGGCAGTGGCGAAAGTCCATCACCACCAAAGGCGTCCTTGGTTCCGAACCGGGCCCCTTTGCTGTCGACACCGTCACCCTCCCCTTCGAGAACCCCTACCAGGCGATGTTCTTCGTCACGGGGCACGACTTCCTCACTCCCGATGTCGCCGCCATCTGCACCGTCCACGGCGACGTCTGGCTCGTCAGCGGCCTGGCCGGCGACTGGTCGGAACTGAAGTGGAAACGCTACGCAACAGGCCTGTTCCAGCCGCTGGGTCTCGTCGTTCGTAAACGCGTCAGTCCCCCTCCCGCCGAAGCCACCAACACACAGGAGTCGCTCACGAGCCCGTTCGACATCCTCGTCCTCGGCCGGAATCAGATCACCCGCCTGCACGACCTCAACGCCGACGACGAGGCCGACTATTACGAGGTCTTCCACGAGGAAGTGACGACATCCCCTGGCGGACACGACTACGTCACCTGTCTTGAACAGGATGGCGCCGGCTACCTGTACTACATTCACGCGCTGGAAGGCGTGATCCGGGTGTCGCCCGATGGCCGGTACAGGGAAGTCGTCGGGACCGGGTATCGCAACCCCAACGGCCTGGGCGTCAGCCCCGATGGCGACATCACGATCGCCCCGCAGGAAGGAACCTGGACCCCCTCCTCCGGCATTTTTGAAGTGCGGCCCGGCAGCTACGGCGGCTTTGGCGGACCAAAAGTGCAGTCCGGCCGCCCTCTGGGGTACGACCCGCCGATCTGCTGGATCCCCCGTCGCCTCGACAACTCCAGCGGCGGGCAGGTGTGGGTCACGAGCGATACATGGACCCCGCTCGAAGGCAAACTGCTCCACCTTTCCTACGGCCAGTGCACCGTCCATCTTGTGCTGCGGGAAGAGGTCTACAGCGTCGCCCAGGGGGGCACGATCAAGCTCTCGCCACAGTTCGAATCGGGTGTCTGCCGCGGCCGGTTCAGTCCGTTCGATGGCCAGTTATACGTCAGCGGCCTGCGCGGCTGGACGACCTCCGCCACACAGGATGGCTGCTTCCAGCGCATGCGCTACACCGGGAAACCAGTCCACCTGCCGACCGGCGTCGGCACCCTGAAGAACGGACTGACGCTGACCTTTTCAGACCTGCTCGACCCCGAGAGCGCCGAAGACCCCGACAATTACTTCGCCGAGCAATGGAACGTCACCTACCGGCCTGAATATGGCTCGCCGGAATTCAAGATTTCGAATCCGAAGGAAGAGGGACGCGACCCGGTCGATGTCGAATCGGCCACGCTGCTGGAAGATGGCCGGACGGTGTTTCTGGAAATCCCCGGCATCCAGCCGGTCAGCCAGCTCGCGCTGTCGTACACGCTGAACGCAAAAGACGGCACAAAGCTCGACCAGACATACGTGCACACGATTCACAACGTCCGCGATGCGCCATTCGATCCTTCGAAAATCACCCGCCGCGCTCCCAAGGGGCAGTTGAGCGCCGAGGAAGAACAGAACCTCAAACCCGGCTTCCACTGGCAGTTCTCCAACGGTCCCGCGGGAAATGACAAGGTCGTGTCGCAGCGGCCATCACGGCTCGCAGCGCTCTATGTTCCCAAGGGGGAATCGCCCAGCGCGGCGACTCTCAGCCCCCGGCCTGGTGCAGACCTGGCTGGCTCTTTTTCCGCCGTCGGCAGCGGATTTCTGCAGACCCCGCTGAAAACAACCGCCCGGTTCCAGTTGGCAGGCAACGGCACGGCCAGCCTGGAAATCAACGGCGCGGAGGTTCTGCCGCTGGCGCCGGTCGCGACGAGTGGTGACGTCGAGGTCGAACTCAACAAGGGCTACAACCGGGTCCGCCTCACCTACCGGTCGCCTGAGGGCGATGCGGCGACGATTCGTCTGCTGTGGTCGTCCGACACATTCACTGCAGAATCGCTGCCGCCGGACGCGCTGTTTCACTCAGGCGAAGCAGACGCCTGGTGGGACGACATGGTCCGCAAGCCGCGAGTGATGATCGACTCCCTCCACTGCCGCAGTTGCCACACCGGCATCGAACCGGCGACCGTTCCCCTCCGCGCGGCGCCGTCACTACTGAACGCCGGCGCGCGCCTGCAGGAATCGTGGCTGGCGGCGTGGATCCTCGATCCGAAGGCCCGCCGGAAAGACGCCACCATGCCCTCGATGCTCGGCGGGCTGGAACAGGCAGACCGCGAGCAGACGGCGGCCGACCTCGCGGCCTACCTCACATCGCACGGCGGCAATGGCCGCTCAGCCGCGCCCGCACCAGGAGATGAAGCCTCGCGCCGTCGGGGCAACTCTCTGTTTGAAGACCTGGGCTGCATCGTCTGCCATCGACTTTCGCCGAACGCCGAAGTCGATGAATGGAATCGGCAGTCGCTGACGGAAGTGGCCTACAAGTTCCGTCCCGGTCAACTGCAGCAGTTCCTGAAGCAGCCGCATGAGCACTTCCCGACCTCCTACATGGCCGACTTCCGGCTGAGTGACAAAGAAGCTGCCGACCTGTCCAGTTTCCTCATTTCACGGTCGCTCGAAACGCCTGTTCCGGCGCTCGCAGCCGACGCGCGGAAAGCCGGCGACGCCCGCCGCGGCAAGCAGCTCTTTGGCAGCCTTGGTTGCCGGCAGTGTCACACGGCCGAAGCGGGCGACCAACTGGCAACGGAACGCATCGCGCTGAAAGACGAAGCCGGCGGAGTGGTGGTTCATCTACCCGCGCGCGGCTGCCTCGGCGACGACAACCCGGCCGACTGGCGCGACCGCAACAGCCGGCTGCCCATTCCCGATTTCGGCTTCACCGCCGAGCAGGCCGAACGAATCGGCGTGGTGTGGTGCCAGCAGGATCCCCCGTCGACCGGCGAGGCGGCCAGGCGGCTCATGAAGTCGATGCACTGCCAGGCCTGCCACGATCGCGACGGCGTGAAAAGCGCCCGCATGCAGATCATCGCCGAGGAGTCCGACACCGGGTTCGCCCCCGAATCGCTCCCGGCGCTCACCTGGACGGGCGAGCGGATTTACACCGACTGGATGGAAGACTTCATCGCGGGGCGGGTGAAAGAGAAGCCGCGGGAATGGCTGAAAACCCGCATGCCGGCCTTCCCGGCCTACGCCCGGGCCATCGCGCACGGCATTGCAGCCGAGCACGGATTTGCGCCCTCACGCCCGACGACCGTCGAACAGAACGCCGAACTGGCCGCGGCCGGCAAAGAGCTGCTGGGCTCGACGGGACTCGATTGTCGTCAGTGTCACGCCCTCGGCGATGCGCCCCCCACGGGGGACAAGAACACGCTGCTGGCCCCGGGCATTAACTTCAGCCTCGTGAAGAGCCGGGTCCAGCCCGACTTTTACCAGCGCTGGATGCTCGACCCGCCGCGGTACGACACCAGCACCCGCATGCCGAAGCTCGCCCCCGACGGAAAGACCACGAAGGTGACGAAGTTCTTCGACGGCGACGCGCGAAAGCAGTTCGAGGCGATCTGGGAATACCTGCAGTCGCCGTAGCCACCGTAGTTTCCCGCCCCGACCGGCGGGGTCCGCATCCGAAACGTTCCAACGGCAACGCTACAGCGTTTTCGACATCCGTTCCGCCAGCCGGCGCAGGGCCGGGCTGACGTCGGTCGACTGCAGGTGCACGTTCAGAATGCTGAAACAGTCGAGGTGGGCCAGTGCGGCCTGCATCGCCTGCTTCAGCTCGCCAACGGTGTTCACCTCGAATCCCCACCCCTTGCCCAAAAGGTCGGGCAGGCGGTGGTAATTCCAGTTGAGAATGTCGTTGAACGGCCCTTCCTGCAGGAACCGCTCGGTGGTGTAGCCCTTGTTGTTCAGCACGACGACGATCGGGTTGTAGCCGTTGCGCACGGCAGTCGAGAGTTCCAGGCAGGTCATCTGGAAGGCGCCGTCGCCCACCAGCACCAGCGGCCGCAGCGAGCTGTCGGCCGTCTGCACGCCCACCGCCGCCGGAATGGCGAACCCCATCGACGTGTAGTACGCCGGACTGATGAATTCCGTCTGTTTGCGAATGGTCAGATCGGACGATGCGAACAGCGAGTCGCCGACATCGGCGATGACGACCATCTTGTCGGCCAGCACCGACTCGATGTGCTGGAACAGCGACGCAATCGTGACCGGTGCGGCGTCGGGCTGGGGGTCGCCAAAACGCGGCTCGCGGACGGGAATGGTCGGCTGCTCGCGCGGACTGAGTTTCGCGGCATCGAGGCCCGCCACGAAATCCCGCAAGAGGACATCCCGGAAATAGTGGTGCCCCACGCGCAGTTGCTCGCTCGTCGCATAAATGCATTTCGACGGATCGAGATGGGCCGTAAAAATGCCCAGGTTGATGTCCGTCATGAACGCGCCGAGGAGAATGACGCAATCGCTCGATTCGACATACTGGCGGACCGACTCCCGTCCCATGGCCCCTTCATAGACGCCCAGGTACAGCGGGTGCGACTCGGCGATCACCGACTTCCCCAGCAGCGTGGCCGAGATGGGAATGTTCAGCGTTTCGGCCAGCTTCAGCACCTCCTTCTGCAATCCGAACCGGTGAATTTCCACGCCGGCGATCAACACCGGCTGCTTCGCCGCAGCAATTTTCTCGGCCGCTTCGGCAAGGGACGCCTTCAGCGAATCGGCGTCGCTTTGCAGTTCGATCGAAGCCGGCCAGTGAGGATAGAGCGCCTTCGACTTCACGCGATCGCGCGGCAGCTCCAGGTACACGGGCCGCTTGTAACGGACGGCCGCTTCCAGGCAACGATCGATTTCACGAAAAGCCGTCAGTGGATCATCCAGCGACGCCGCGGCGATGGTGATCTTCTCAAACACCTGCAGCTGGGTGTTGAAGTCGCGCACCTTATGATGCAGCAGCGGATCATTCCGCCGCTCGGCAATGCCCGGAGCGCCGCTGATGACGACCACCGGCGACTTCTCGGCGAACGCCCCGGCGATGGAATTGCAGGTGCTCAGGCCGCCGACGCAGTAGGTGACGCAACAGGCCCCCAGGCCATGCACGCGGGCATAGGCGTCGGCCGCGTAGCCGGCGCAGTCTTCCCGGGTCGCTCCAATCACCCGCAGCGGGCTCTCTTCGAGCATCCCGTAGAAATTCAGGACGAAGTCGCCCGGGATGCCGAACACATCGCGGACGCCGTAATCCCACAGCCGCTGGATGAGATAGCCGCCGATCGTCTGCAGATCGCCGTTGGGGGCGAGTTGGCCATCGGTCTGGGGAAGCCGGCTGACGGCCGGCGCCGATTTCGACTTCGACATGGAACCTCTCCGAAGCATCCAGGCGCGGGAGACCTTCCCCGAATTGTAGGCGAGTGTCGAGGTCGATTCTGCCGCATCCTGAGCGGAAATTCACCCGCCGGTCCCCGCTGCCATCGGTCCGGTTTGATCGCTCCAGGACGCAACTCCCGAAACGGCCGTCCCCGCGCGAGTCAACGCCCTCAATCGCGCCCGACCGGCTGTTCGCCCGCGGGCAACGGCACCTGGGTGGGATGCTGCAGGTAGGCGATCAGGTTGCGGACATCATCATCGCTCAGCGTCTTCAGCAGCCCATCCGGCATCAGCGACAGCGTCGACGGCTTGATCGCCTCGATCTCCGACTTCTCAATCGTCGTCCGCGCATTGGCCATCTGCAGCGTGATCGTCCGTTCCGTCTCGGCCGCCTTGATGCCGTTCAGCACCCGGCCATCGGCGAGGGCGACGATCGACAGGCGGTAGTCGACCGGCACCACATCGGCCGGCGCGATGATGTTCCCGAGCAGATAGTCGATGTTCTGCCGACCCGCGCCGGTGAGGTCGGGACCGATCAACGCCCCTTCGCCATGCAGACGGTGGCAGTTGCCGCAGACCTTGTTGAACACCAGCCGGCCATGTCCCATATCGGCCTTCGCCAATACCGCAGGAGTGAGGTCGGCCTTCCAGCGGGCGATGTCGGCCTGGGCCTCGACGGACGATTCACGGATGTCGCCCCAGGCCTTCGTCAGTCGTTCGGTCAGGTCGCTGCGACCCAGGCTCACGATTTGCCGGGCTTGCGACGCCGTGAGGTCGGCCTTCGGAATGCCGCCCTTCTCGAGTTGATCGAGCATGGCCGGCACGAACGATGCCCGCGACACGAGTGCATCGAGCACGGCGGGTCGTTCCGTTGGATGAAACTTGCGATAGGCCTTCACGAGCGAGACGCCGATCTGCGGGTCATCAAGGGTGGCCAGACCGCGGGCGGCATAAGTGTTGAGGAACCGCACATCGAGCAGTTGCTCGCAAATGGCCCGCAGCTCGGGGTCTTTCTGCTGAATGAGCGACTGCAGGGCCGAGAGGCGACGCTGCATATCGGCCTGGTTGTCGAGGGCCAGTTTGCGAACCTCCTCGAGCGCCCGGCCGTCGCCGAAGAGGGCGTTGAGTTCGTTGAGTTGTTGCCTGAGCGTGTCGTCGACCGACTTCATGGCGACCGCGCTGAACGACTGCCAGTTCGCAGGAGGCGTCGCCTTCTGCCAGCCGGCGAGACCTTCGGAGAGTCCCACGATGACGTCCCGCTGCTGCTCCGGCCCCATCCGCATCGCATTGTGCAGGACGATGTTGACGGGCTCCGGCGCGCGGTCGATCCGTTCCGCAAGAGCCCGCGCGATGAACTGCCGCACAAGCGGGATCTGGCAATCGGCCGTGAGGGCTGCGAGCGTTTCGGGCGACTCATCGGCCAGCGGCGCGATGCCGTACCAGATCATCAGGGGGAGGTTGTGGTCGGTGGAGTCTTTGGCATGGCGGAGTAACTCTGCGGCGATACCTGGTCGATCTTTGAGCGGCAGACGCTGTAAGGCTGAGGCGACGGAAAGTCGAACAAGCTGCGATTGATCTTTGGCTGCGAATGCGATCATCGACAGATGGTCCAACGATTCGCGTGTTCGCTGCGTCGGTCCAGTGACGGCGTCGATCGGTGAGTCATCCACGAGCAGTCGGATCGCGTGAGCGCGGACGACATCATCCAGATGCTGGATATGCTCGTTCGCAAGCATCTGGCCAAGAATCATGAGATCATTCTGTTCAAGCGATGCGAATGTGGAGAGCGTGCGAATCTTTTGCTGCGCATTCCCATCAAGCAGATCCTTGGTCACCAGCGGCAGAATCGGTCGGGTGACTTTCTCAACATCACCTCCAGGAGGCATACGCCGCACCAGTTCTCTCCGCGCCTGACGAACGAACCACTCATTCTTGTGCGAGTGCGCCGCGAGCAGTTCTTCCTCGCTCATCTTCGCAAAATCAAACGCCTTCACTGGCTTCACATCGCCGTACGTCACCTTGTAAATCCGCCCGCTCGTGCGGTGGACTCCGGTGTGGTCGTGGCATTCGCCCGTGTCGCTCCAGTCGAGGATGTAGACGCCGCCATCGGGGCCATAGGAGAGGTCGATGCCGCGGAACCACGGGTCGGCCGATTTCAGAATGTCGGGTTCGTGCCGGCCGACGTAGCCGCTTCCTTCACGTTCGAGGCGATCGACGTTGATCCGCCGGCCGTGCTGGTTCAGCGTCATCAGCTTGCCGCGGTACTGCTCGGGCCAGTTGTCTCCCTGGTAGATCATGCAGCCGATGTGCGCGTGGCCGCCGCCGAGGTCGCCATGCTTTCCCTTCGCATCGCGGGAGTCGGTCCAGTTTTTGGTGTGATCCCAGTGATAGTGATCGGCGTGGGTATCGATCAGTTGATAGGCCCGCGGGTTGGGGTCGATCGTGTGTGCCCGGACGAAATGGGCTCCGGGGATGCAGTGCCACAGGTGGCCGTTCACGGTGTTGATGAAAAACAGTTCGCCGTCGGCGTTCCAGTCGTGCCCCCACGGGTTCGTGGTGCCATAACAGAGGACTTCCACCGTTTCGCGCGTCGGGTGATACCGCCAGATGCCGCCGCGCAGCGGGACGCGCTCTTCCATCGGCGTTCCCGGTTTGCCCAGCATGCCGGGGGCCGAAGCGCCGCACCGTCCGTACAGCCAGCCATCGGGGCCGAATTTGATGCCGTTGGCGAAGTTGTGGTAGTTCTCGGCGGGGATGTCGAAGCCGTCGAGGACGGTGATGGCCGGGCCGTCCGGGATGTCGTCGCGATCCCTGTCGGGGATGAACAGCAGCCGCGGCGGGGCGATCACCCAGATGCCATCCGTGCCGACTTCGAGGCCGGTGAGCATCTGGACGTCTTCAGAGAACACCGTCCGCTTGTCGTGCACGCCATCGCCGTCGGCATCTTCAAAAATCAGAATGCGATCACGCAGGCCAAGATCGAACTTCTGGGTGCTTGTGCCGCCATAGGTGTAGTTCTCCGCGATCCACAACCGGCCGCGACCGTCCCACGCCATGCCGATGGGGTTCTGCACATCGGGCTCGGCCGCGAACACCTGAACCTTGAAGCCCTCAGGAACCTGAAAGGACTTCGCGGCGTCAGCGGGAGACAGGGCCTGCGTGGAGAGATCGGTTTCGCTGTTGTAGATCGGGTTGTCGGCGGCGCGGGCGACAACCGGCACAGACATGAGACTGACGAGAGCAAACGCCGCCAGTCTGATCCATCGAGTGATATCCATCGGAAGGCTCACAGTGCCAGATTGCCTTGAAACGCAAGAAAGTGCATGCAGTCGAGAACGGCAACGTCAAGCGTCTGTCGTCATCGTTGGTCCGAATTCCGGATCGTCGGATTCGCGAAACAGGTTGATGTAGCTCCGATAGAGGAACTTGCGATTGCGGGCCTGCCCGGTGATTTCTTCAAGGATCGCGTTCTCACGGAGCCTCGACACCAGGTCGTTCGCTGCCGGATAAGTCGTGCCAATGAGTTCCTGCACATCATTGACCGAGACAATCGGGTGCTGGTAGAGGTGCTCAAGAACGCGGTGTCCGTTGCCTGCGGCTCGCCCGAATTCTTCAGTAATGGTCGATCGGTGCGATTCCCGCAACAAAAGAATTCTACGGGCCGTCTCGGTTGCCTGCTGACTCACTTCGACGACGCCTCGCAAAAAGAACATCAGCCACTCTTCCCAGGCTCCCCGGTCGCGAACCGCCTGCAAGTGTTCGTAGTACTCTTGGCGATGCTTCTTGAAGAAGTGGGACAGGTACAGTACGGGCTTCAGCAGAACCTCCTGCTCACACAACAGGAAGGCGATGAGCAAGCGTCCAACCCGGCCGTTGCCGTCGAGGAACGGATGAATCGTCTCGAACTGCGAGTGAGCGATTCCGATGCGAATCAGGACGGGCAACTGTGTATCGGTGTGCAGAAAACGCTCGAGATCCCCCAGGTGTTTCCCAACCTCGTGTGGTGGCGGCGGGACGAACGTCGCCTCGTTGAGCGTGCAGCCCCCAGGTCCGATCCAGTTCTGACTGGTCCTGAGTTCTCCAGGCGTGAGGTGTGATCCCCTGACTCCTTTCAGCAGTTCGCCATGAATTTCCCGAATCAGACGCACGGAGACCGGCAGTTCCGCAAGTCGTTGTAACCCGTAGTTCATCGCACTCACATAGTTGACGACTTCGTCAACGTCGCGCGGGCGGTCCGAATCCAGGATTTGAGCTTCAGCGGCGAGAACATCCTGAAGTGAGCTTTGCGTCCCCTCGATCTGACTGGAGAGCACCGCCTCTTTCCGCACGTACATGAACACGAACAGGTCCGGATGCGGAAGCGTCTGGATCGAACCGTCCAATCGGCCCAGGAACCGATCAGCCTTCGAGAGCAGGACCTGCATCTGATCGCCAATCTGGATGGGCGGACCAGGAGGAAGCGGGTTCGGACTGAAGGCGCGATAGCCGGTTGGCTGCTGGACATACTTGCCCGCGCGGTTGCGAGTCATGGATTCCGACTCGCCCATTGAAGGAACCGCCTGCCTTGAATATGGATCCGTGACTGCCGTCATGTTAAACGCTGCCTTTAACATGGAATGCCTTTCGGCTTGTATTAAAGGCAGCCTTTAGCACTGGCGGCAAGCGAACGAACAAACGCGATCGCGCTGGATCGTCCCCGCGTTATGGAAAAACGGCAGACTGGGCTATGAAATCAACCGGGCCCAGCCCCTGCCTGTGCCACGTCCCCACGTGCGAACTTGAGCGAATCGTTGCCCCCGTCACCGCTGTTCAACCAACTGCACCGCATCGATGTGCACGTTGCCGTCCGCCCCTTCCGTGCTGAACACGATGGCTGCGTCGCCGGCGGGGAAGTCGAACACGCCGATCGTGTGGAACGCTTCCCCTTCCTTCGGGCTTTCCTTCTGGTTCAGCCGCAGTTTCTGAGGCGGGGCGCCGGCGCGTTCAATCGTCACTGGCGTTTTCGACGCCCGGTTTTCGTGGCCAATCCATGCGATCCGCACCTGGTACTTGCCGGCGGCTGGGATGCGGAACTCGAACCGTGCCGTGGCGTTCGCCCCCGGGCCGGCGTAGCGGTAGCCCGTTCCGACATAAGGATTCAGATTGCCGTTCGCGCCCCAGGTTCCCTTGAGCTTCGCCTGCGAGTCGTCCACCACAATGCCTGGGAGCGATGCGAGTGAAATTCCGGGGACGCGCGGCTTCTGCGAACCGGGCGGTACGCCGACGACCGTATCGGCCCCTTTGTTGTAATAGGGGACGACGGACGGGGCGGACGTATCGCGATAGAGCGGGCCATCGAGCGAGTCGCGCCGCATCGCGCCCGGCTGTTTGCAGAGGTCGAGCAGGTCGGCGAGATACTTCTCGTAGACGCCGCGCGGCGAGGTGTCGTTCTTCACGCACAGATAGGCCGCCTTGCCGACGACTTCGCCCATCATGCCGCAGGTCCGCATGACGCGAACCGTGCCAAGGGCGTCGTGGTTCACGCTGATGCAGCGACCCGCCATGAACAGGTTCGGAATGTTCTTCGAATAGAAGCAGCGGTAAGGAATGGGGTAGCCGTTCTGCCGGTCGACGCCCGCCCCGAACTCGGCCCGCGAGATGAACGGGTTATCGGGGAACTTCTTCGCGAACTGTTCCTTGGGGTAGTGCAGGTCGATGTCCCAGGTGGTGGGAACGGTGCCGTCGGGGTATTCGCGTTTCTCGACGAGGTCTTCGCGCGTCAGCAGAATGTCCCCCTCGAGCATGCGCGATTCGCGCGTGCCGCCGACGGAGGCGACCCATTTCATGGCGGCGTTGAGGTGCTTGTCCTTTTCCGGGCCGTGCTTGAGGGCCGAGAACGCGCCGAAGACGGCGCGGAAGTTCCAGTCGCGGATCAGTTCGAGGTCGTTGATCGGGTCCTTGTCGAAGCCCGATTCCCAGAACCACTCCCCTTTCATGAACGGTTTGCCATCGAGCTGCGACCGGCTGGGCTGCTGCTTCGGGAAATCGCCGACATCCATCGACAGCGCCCACGGAGTTTCCGGCCAGGCCTGCGGCGTGTCTTCATGCTGCCAGTAGAACATGTTCGACATGCCCATCCGGCCCTTGATCTCCTGCAGGTAATACGCACCCGCCGCCGCGCCGATGAAGGCGTGGCCGGTGGCGTCGCAGAAGAACTTGCCGCGGAAAATCCGTTCTTCGCTGGTGCGGACATCGAGCGCCTGCACAGCTTTAATCGCTTTCGTCTGCGGGTCCTGTTTCACGCCGTGGGCGAACTGCCCGAGGAACAGCGAGATGTTCTTCTCGCGGCGGACCACCGCCTCCTTCAGGTCGTCTCCATAGTGCTCGGCGAGGCCCGGGCTGTCGGGGGCGTGGTCGCCGAATTCTTCGACGATTTCGCCGAGGTGCGGGTACTTGCCCCGCATGGTGCCGCCGTTGGCCCAGACGCGAATCTCGCTGCTGCCGTTGCCGCCGAGGACCAGGCGATCGTTCAACAGCGCGACCTTGAGGCCCTGGCGGGCGGCGGAGATCGCAGCTCCCATGCCGCTGTAGCCGCCGCCGATGACGACCAGATCGAACTCGCCGGCGTCGATTGGCTCGTCGGGGAGGCCGAGCCATTTCCTCCGGGCGGCGGCCAGTTCCTCTTTCTTTTCCGGCGGCGGCGCATTGGAGGTCGACAGATAGATCGCGTCACACCGGCCGGCGAAGCCGGTGAGGTCGTGCAGGGCAATCGTGTTCTCGCCGGCCTTCAGAGCGACTTTTCCGCCGGCCTGCCAGTGCCACTCGGCCCCTTCGACGCCGAAGTCGACGCCGACTGGCTGGCCGTTCACATGAACCTGAAAACGCCCCGGAGTTCCAGGGGCATTCCAGGGGGCGACCCAGTCTTTCGTGCGCACCCAGAGGTGGTAATCGCCCGCTTCCTGCACATGCAGCGTCGTGACGGCGTCCTTCACCGGCGTTCCCAACCCGTGGGCCAGCAGATACGGCGAACCGACGATGTGGGTGAACGAGGTATCGAGCGACCAGCCGCCGTGGTCGGCGAACGCCTCCGTTTCGAGGAAGTGTTCCCCCGCCCGAAGCGGCATGGCCCCGGCGAGAACGAAAAGCGACAGACAGACAGCGAGCGCGCGAGTCATGTTCCAACCTCAAGGAGCTGCCGCAGCGCAGAAAAAAACGCGCCGTGCAGGCTTCAACATCGGGCGTCGACCTGAAGATGTCAACTGCCGATGGTCGGCGGCGGTTGTCGCGGGGCAAAACTGGGTTTGCGTGCAAAAGTGTGATGACCGCGGATGGCTCCGTGCATGCGGCCCCGGCCACTGCGATGGCCGGGCTTTGGGGCGTTTTCTCCGGGAAGATCATCCCTGAGGAGCCGGACCGCCGTATAATGCCGACGCGACGCACACACCAGGCCTGATGAACAGACGGAAACACGATGAGCGAGTCCCTGAAGGGCCAGTTCCTGATTGCCGGCTACCGCCTGCGCGACGACAACTTCTTCAAGTCGGTTGTGTTGATTGTGGAGCACAACGACCAGGGAGCGATGGGGGTCATCGTCAACCGCCCCAGCGATGAAACGGTCGCCGAAACCCTGTCGGGGCACTTCGACCTGCCGGAAACGGGGGATGTCGTGTACCTCGGCGGTCCCGTCGAGCCGGCCGCGCTGTTCATTGTGCACGACGGCGGGATCGATGAACCGGATGAGCCCGAGATCGTTCCGGGGATTTACGTCGCCTCCAGTGCCGAAACGTTCGAGAAGATCGTGCGGGGCGCGGCGGATGAACTTCCCGTGCGTTACCGAATCTACAAGGGGTGCGCGGGCTGGGGACCGGGACAGCTCGAAGGGGAAATGAGCCGGGGCGACTGGCTGGTGAACCCGGCCAGCGAAGAGATCGTGTTTCACGACGACCCGTACGGCGTGTGGGAAGAACAGGTGAACGCGGTGTACGCAAAGCACCGCCTGCTGCCGCACCCGGAAGTCAGCCCGGAGTGGAACTGAGGGGGATGTGATTGGGGGATTGAACCACGGAAGAGACGGAAGGAACGGAAAATGTTCGTACCGTCTTTGGCCTTTCGGGTGACGCGCTTCCGCATGTGCCCGGTTTTTTCGTGGTTGGGTTTTGGAACCACGGATCGTACGGATAACACGGATCAAGGTTGGAACTGAGACTCGGCGCGAAAACGGCCTCTTCTGGTCCGTTTCATCCTTTTGATCCGTGGTGCCTCGTTTAACCACGGGCGAGTGACTTCGCCCGTTCTTTGACTTCGACAGGCACCGTCGCCAGCAGCTTGTCGATCACCTGGTCGGGGCCGATCCCTTCGCTGTTGGCCTGGAAGTTGGTGACGATGCGGTGCCGCAGCACCGGGTGGGCGACGGCTTTCACGTCGTCGCTCGTCACATGGAACCGGCCTTCGAGAATCGCGCGGGCCTTCGCGCCGACAATGAGGTACTGGCCAGCGCGGGGGCCGGCGCCCCAGCTGATGAACTTCTTGATGAACTCGGGGGCGATGGCGTCGTCGGGCCGAGTCGCGCGGACGAGGTCGCGGGCGTAAATGAACACATGCTCGGCCACGGGGACTTTGCGGACGACTTCCTGCAGGGCGAGGATCTGGGCTCCGGTGAGAGCCGGCTTCAGTTCGGGTTCTTCGCCGCCGGTGGTCTGCTTGAGGATCCGCAGTTCTTCCGCGGCCGTCGGGTATTTCACGACGACGTTGAACATGAACCGGTCGAGCTGGGCTTCAGGAAGCGGGTACGTCCCTTCCTGCTCGATCGGGTTCTGCGTGGCCAGCACGAAGAAGGGTGACGGCAGGCGGTAGGTGTTCGAGCCAACGGTGACGTGCCGTTCCTGCATCGCTTCGAGGAGGGCGGCCTGCGTCTTCGGCGGCGTGCGGTTGATTTCGTCGGCCAGCAGCATGTGGGTGAAGATCGGCCCCTGCATGAACTGGAACACGTTCCGACCGGTGTCGGCGTCGGTCTGCAGGACATCCGTGCCGGTGATGTCCGAGGGCATCAGGTCGGGCGTGAACTGGATGCGGCGGAAGGAGAGCTGGAGGATCTGCGAGACGGTGCTGACGAGCAGGGTTTTCGCGAGCCCCGGCACGCCGACAAGCAGACAGTGGCCGCGGCTGAAGAGGGCGATCAGCAACTGGTCGACCACATCGGTCTGGCCGATGATGACCTTCCCGATTTCTTCCCGCATGCGGCCATAGGCAGCGGCCAGGCCGCGGATGGCCTGGGCTTCGCGTTCGTCGTCGGAGAGTGGAGAACGTGTTTCAGACATTTCAAACGTCAGTTCTGTCGACAGGACTGGTTGCAGCATCCGCGGGCTGCGCAACGCTCGCCTTGCTTCGGGCGAAAAGATTGGCAATTCGCTCGATCCAGATCATCAGCACCCAGGGGATTGCAATCAACAAGAAGCCCATCGGTACAACGAGTAGAAATCCGACGAGCGTCTTGTCTCCCATGAGCAAGAGAAATGCGAGCCCGACAAGGACCACGATCACAATCAGGTCAGTGAACGTCGCCTTGCGATTCAAGCCTGTTCTCCGCCCAGTTCCAGGCCGTCTGTTGCTGCACAGACAGAATGTCTGTGCCACTCGGACGGTTCAAGTTTTACTTCGCAAGATTGCCTTGGACCTCCATGGCCGGGGGTGAGCGCCCACCGCTCAGTCAGTGGACCCTTTGCCCCGGTTGGGCTCCGGAATCCGGCGCCAGCAGGAACACGTCTTTTCCGCCGGGGCCGGCGGCGCAAACCATCCCTTCACTCAGGCCGAACTTCATCTTACGCGGCGTGAGGTTCGCCACAACCACCACCAGCCGGCCGACGAGTTGTTCGGGGGTGTAGGCCGATTTGATCCCGGCGAACACATTCCGCCGCACATCGCCGCCGAGGCTGAGGGTGAGCTGCAGGAGCTTGTCCGCCCCCTGCACGTGGTTGGCTTCCACGACCCGGGCGACGCGGAGGTCGACCTTCACGAAATCATCAATGGTGCAGAGGTCGGCGACAAGCGGCTCCTTTTCGAGCCATTCACCGCTGTCGGCTGCTGCTCCGGGCGCTGACGCTTCCGGCTCGCTGGCTGTCTTCGCCAGATCCTGCTGACTGTCCTCAAGCATCGCATTCACTTTCTCGGGGTCAACCCGTTTCATCATGTGCTGGAATTCGTTGACCGCCGCGCCGACCACCGGCGTCCGGGAGTTGTTCCAATGGTTGATCGGCGACGTCAGGAGCGCCCCCGTCTGCTCGGCCATCCGCGGCAGAACCGGCGCGAGGTACACCGCGATCTGCCGGAACAGGTTCAGCGCGACCGTGCAGATGTCCTGCACCTCCTGCTTCCTGGCCGGATCCTTGCGGAGCATCCAGGGCTGTTTGCCATCGATATACTGGTTCGCCCGGTCGGCCAGGCCCATGATCTCGCGCATCGCGAGGTTGTAGTCGCAGGCTTCGTAGGCGTCGGCGATTCGTTCGCTGGCGGCGGCTCCCTCGGCAAACAGGCCGCCATCGTCGGGATAAGTCGCGGAGAGCGTCTGCCCGGCCAGTAGTTTCGCACACCGGCTGGCAATGTTGACCACCTTGCCGACGAGATCGGAGTTGATCTTGAGCTTGAAGTCGTCAAGGTTGAGGTCGAGGTCATCCACCCGCGGCCCCAGCTTCGAGGCGAAGTAGTAGCGCAGGTAGGACGGATCGAGATGCTTCAGGTAGGTCGACGCCCGAATGAACGTGCCCCGGGCCTTTGACATCTTTTCGCCATCGACGGTGAGGAACCCGTGGATATGGACCTTGGTCGGCAGCTGAAAACCGGCCGTCTTCAGCATGGCGGGCCAGAACAGCGTATGGAAATACGTGATGTCCTTGCCGATGAAGTGGTGAATCTCGCAGTCTGGATTCCGCCACCAGTCGTTCACGTCGCCACCCGTGCGGTCGCACCAGTCTTTGGTCGAGGCGATGTAGCCGATCGGCGCATCGAACCAGACGTACCAGTAGTTGCCGGGGCTGTCGGGGATTTCGAAGCCGAAGTAGCGGGCGGGGCGGGAGATGTCCCAGTCGCGCAGTTCGTCGCCGAGGAAGTGCCCCTTGAGGTAGTTGGCGATTTCCGTCTGCAGGGCGCCGCTGTTCTGGGTCCATTCGGTCAGGAACCCGCGGAGGTCTTCAATGCGGACGAAAAGTTGCGTGCTCGTTTTCGGGACGGGCGTGGCGCCTGTGAGCGTGCTGCGGGGATTGAGGAGGTCGGTCGGTGCGTACTGCGTGAGGCACTTCTCGCAGCCGTCCCCGTACTGGTCTTCGGAACCGCACTTCGGGCAGGTCCCTTTGACGAACCGGTCGGCCAGGAACGTTTCGGCCTGCGGGTCGTACAGCCGTTCGACGTCTTTGGACGTCACCATGTCGGCTCTGCGCAGCGCGGCCCAGATTTCGTGACAGAGCTGGCGGTTCGATTCGCTGTTGGTGCTGCCGTAGTTGTCGAACTCGATGTCGAACGCGCCGAAGTCGGCCAGATGGGCTTGGCGCATCTCGGCGATCACGTCCTCTTCCGGCCGGCCTTCCTGCCGGGCGCGGATCATCACGGACGTGCCATGCGTGTCGTCGGCACACACAAACAGGGCCCGATTGCCGCGCAGCTTCTGGAAGCGGACCCAGATGTCGGTCTGCGTGTACTCGACCAGATGCCCGAGGTGGATGTGCCCGTTGGCGTAAGGGAGCGCGGCGGTGACGAGAATCTGACGGGACACTTGGGGGAGCGGCTCGATGGACGTGAGACGTGATTCAGGACCCCGCGAAACGTACCGAGGCTCGGTGGAGAATAGAGCATTCGGCCGGCTGATTGAACCGGCGCTGGCGCGGGCTGCGAACCTGCGTGCACTGCTGGAGTTCCGCCTTCAGGCAGCGCGGTCCCGGCCGAAGCGTGGACTCCACCAAATGCCCCCGTGAAGTCAAAATGAAGTTTGACGCCCGCCGGGTTGCGGTGTAGCCTTTTCCCATTCCTCACGGCTCCAGGCCTTTACTGTGTCGCTGAACCACGTCATTTCCCGGCTGTCGACGGCTCGAATTATCGGGCGGATCATTCGGATTACGACATCTTCGCGACGCTGAGGACAGTTTCAGACTTTCCACCCCTCAGGTCGCGTGACCTGAGGGGTTTTTTTGTTGGCGGATGGTGGATCCCGGCTGGCCTCGAGAGGCGGGCGGCGATTCCTCCCCCGCCGCCTGTTGTCCGGCGGAACCTGCCTCCCCTGTTTTGAGGACGAAGGCCCGAAATGCTCATCCAGCTTTACGACACCACGCTTCGCGACGGCAGCCAGGGGGAAGGCGTCAACTTCTCCCTCCAGGACAAGCTGATGATCTCCAGCATGCTGGACGAACTGGGCTTCGACTTCATTGAAGGGGGCTTCCCGGCTTCCAATGAAAAAGACTTCGAGTACTTCCAGCGCATGGCCGAGGGCGTTCCCAACCTGCATGGGGGCGGCATCCGTCCGCTGAAGCATGCGAAGGTCGTCGCGTTCGGCATGACGCGCCGCAAGGGGATCGCGGCCTCTGAAGACCAGGGACTGCAGGCGCTCGTGAACTCGAAGGCGCCAGTCTGCACCGTCGTCGGCAAGACCTGGGACCTGCACGTCACCGAAGTCCTGCGAGTATCGCTGGAAGAAAACCTGGCGATGATCCGCGATTCCATCGCCTACCTGAAATCGGAAGGCCGGGAAGTCTTCTACGACGCCGAGCACTTCTTCGACGGCTACCACGCCAACCCCGGGTACGCGACGCAGACAATCCGCGCCGCCATCGAAGGCGGGGCCGACATGGTGATCTTCTGCGACACCAACGGCGGCAGCCTGCCGGAACGGATCGCCGCGACGATCGACAGCATCCGTCCGCATGTCACCGTTCCGTTCGGCATTCACTGCCATAACGACTGCGAAGTGGCGGTCGCCAATTCGCTGGCGGCGGTTGATGCCGGCGCCCTGCAGGTGCAGGGAACGATCAATGGCATCGGCGAGCGCTGCGGGAATGCCGATCTCATCAGCGTGGCGGCCAACCTGGCCCTCAAGAAGGGAAAGCAGGTGCTGCAGGAGGGGGGCGTCCGCCGGCTGACGGAAATCTCGCGCTATGTGTACGAACTGGCGAACATGAACTTCCGCAACGGCCAGCCGTTTGTGGGACGCAGCGCCTTCGCCCACAAGGGGGGAATGCATGTGCACGCCGTTAATCGCATCGCCCACAGCTACGAGCACATCAACCCCGAGGTCGTCGGCAACGAGCGGCGGGTGCTGGTGAGCGAGCTGTCGGGTCGGTCGAACATCATGGCCAAGACGACGAAGTTCAACCTGGGGGACGACAGCGCCCTGATGAAGCGGATTCTCGATCGCGTGGTCGAACTGGAAGCCGAGGGGTACCAGTTCGAAGCGGCCGAGGCGTCGTTTGACCTGCTGGTGAAGAAAGAAGCCGGGCAGTACGAGCCGAAGTTCCGCCGGCTGCACTATCACGTCGTCGTGCAGGTGGATGAATCGGGTGCGGCCGAGTTGGGGGCGAAGGCGCCGCTGCCCGTGACGCAGGCGACGGTGAAGGTGCAGGTGGGGAACAGAATCGAGCTGGTGGCGGGAGAAGGGGACGGCCCGGTGAACGCCCTCGACAACGCGCTGCGAAAGGCCCTGGTGCCGGCGTTTCCCCAGCTCTCTTCGATGCGCCTGGTCGACTACAAGGTGCGCGTCATCAATTCGACGGAAGGGACCGCCGCCAAGGTGCGGGTGGTCATCGAGAGTGCGGACGAACACGATGTGTGGAGCACAATCGGCGTGAGCGAGAACGTGATCGAAGCGAGCTGGCAGGCGCTGGCGGACGCCGTCGACTACAAGCTGCTGAAGGACAACGGCCAGCTGGCGGCGTCGGTGGTCGTGTAGCCATCGCCCCCACAAAGAAAGCCCGGCCGTTGCAACGGCCGGGCTTTTTGAGAGTTGATCTGTGGAGTTTGACCCGCGTTCCGCTGGTTACCAGCCGAGAGACATGTTGGTTTCGATGGCCTTCTGGGCCTGGTGGAGGTCGGATCCCGTCTCGTGCATGAACAGGCGGATGGCATGCAGCTTGTCGCCGGCGGCCTTGGCCAGGCAATCGCGGGCGGTATCGCAGGGTTCGTCGGTCGATTCGATGCCCAGCAGCTTCTTGGAGATCACCCAGATGTCGCGCGGCCGTTTGGTGATCCGCGTAATTTCTTCCGTCGGGTAGTGCTCGTTGGCGATCTCGTGGGCGCCTTCCTGCGAAGAGGCCCACCCGATCATGATGTGTGCGTTTGTCTCAATCTCGTACAGCGGCATGGCAAAGTCCTCTGCTGGCGACTGGTCACGGAACGACGGTCCAACGCAACTCCGCCGCCAGTATAGCAGCCGGCCGATCGCCCAACAGGAGCCGACGGCCGGCCCAATGGCAGATTCGGGGCGTCACACGAAAAACCGCCCGGAAGTCTCTCGACAACCGGGCGGTTCGGTGACTGGCGGCCCGTCAAACGGGGCTTACTGCAGCATTTCCACGGCGAACTTGGCGATCACCTTGCCGATCGCCCGCATGACGCCTTCTTCAGCCTTCAGTTCGCCAAGCAGTGCGTCCCCTTTCTTCGTCACTTCGAGAGTGACCACATCATTGCCCCCTTCGAGGGCCTTCAAAGCGGTGTCGTGCCACTTGAAGTTCTGCAGGGCGTTGCGGTTCACCTTGCGATCTTCATCCTTGCGGCCTTTCTTGGACTCGTCGGAGTCCTGCTGCGGCCCTTTCAGCAGCGAGCCTTCCTTCAGCGTGCGGAACAGTTCAATGTCGCGATCTTCAGTGAGCGACTTTCCGATCTGCAGCGCCGGGTGAACATGCATGACGACTTTCAGCGGCGTGGCGTTCGCATCGCTGGCGCCGGCCGAGGCCTTCAGCACCGCCTGCAGCCGGGCCATCCCTTCGGGACCGACGGCGACCCACACCGTCTGTTCGCCGGTCGCCACGTACGCTTCGCCGTTGTCGCCGAAGTAGGTCTTCAGCGTGCTGGGCAGCTTGGCCTTCATGTCGATCACATGAATCTTCGCGCCGGCCTCTTCGGCCGCGTCGGCCTTCACCGTCCAGCCCTGCTGGGCCTTGGGCAACAGTTCGACAATCTGCCGGGCGACGGCCGAATCCTGCACCCGCACTCCGACGACTCCGTTGTACAGCGCGCCGGACGGCACAAGTTCCGCATACACATCCAGCCAGCCCAGCTTCAGGCTGTCGGTTGCGATCTGATTCACCTTCTCCGCCACCTGCTTGCGGGCGGCCTTCTCATCGGCCGAGAGATCCTGCTTGCCATCAATCCGTTCCTGCAGCGTGGTCAGCGAGGTGGCGTACATCTTCGCCTGTTCCTCCTGATACACCGCCGCCAGCGGCAGCATCACGCGGGCCGACATCGCGGAGCTGTCCGGAGTCGCGACCGCGGCAAACTTGCTCGGAACCGTGCCGATGGCTTCGATGTTCTTCGCAACATCCGAGCCGGGCAGGCCGGTCATCGTGGACGAGCCGCCGTACTTCTTCGCCTGGGCATCGGTCGACCAGCCGGCCATCAGTTCAGCCGTGTTCGACAGCATGCGGGTCAGGCGGTTGGCATTCTGCTCGACGGTCAGCTTGCGGAGTTCAAACTGGGCGGCCGATTCGTCCGGGCGCTTCTTGATGTTGCTGGTGACTTCGCTCAGCATCTTCGCGAAGCCTTTTTCGCGCTCTGATTTGGTCTCTTCCAGGGCCGACCAGCGGATTCCGGCCTCGTGCCCCGCCTTCTTGAAGACATCCCATTTGCCGGTGGGGCTCTTCGTCGGCAGGTTCGTTTTGTTGGTGACGATGCTGCCGTATTCCTGACCGTCCTCTGCCTTTGTGAACAGCAGCCAGCCTTCGAGGACCTGGCTCAATTCATACAGGTCGCGGTTCTTGCGGTCCTGTTTGGTGACGACGCCGACGTCGCCCAGGTTGCTGTTCAGGAATTCCTTGCGGTTCTCGATCGGGACGTGGAACTCCACGACCCGCCCTTTGTCGGCGTCGAACAGGATGTCGAGGCCGACCGGTTTGGCCGGGTTCACCCCGAACAGCCAGATTTCGATGTTCGGCAGCACGCTGCTTTCCCACGCCTTCTGTTCGCCGGCGAGGTCGACAATGATGTGCTTCGCATCGGCGATGAGTTCATCGGCTGACGCGAGATATGCGACGACGCGGTCGTCGGATTCGCCGGCCTGGGCGGAGGGGGCTGAGCAGACAAGGCCAAGGGCCACGCTCAGGGACAGCAGGTATCGCATCGGGAATCCTTTCGGGCGGCTGGGCGCTTCCGTCGTTCACTTCTGGGAATCGCCGCTCGTTCTTCACGCCGCACCAGCCTCGTGGCCTGGGCCCTCTTGTCACGAGTGCAGTCGCGGAACAGGCAGGCAATCGGCTCGCGGAGACGTGGACTGTCATCCGTACTTCAGCCCGTCACATTCGGGCTTCCAGGTGACAGGTTAGGTAAGCCGCGCGCGACCCGGCAAGGGGTTCAGGCGCGCGGCAGTCCCTTCCACGGCGTGTTGAATTGAGTTTTCGGCTTGTTCGGGCGGTCGAAACAGACTTCACGGCACAGGCCCGTCGTTTTCTCCTCCTTCCCTGAATTGCCATTTTTCAGGGAACGTCCTGCACCGCTCCCGGGTCCAACGCTGACAACAACCTGTCAGTGACTGGTCTTGCGACCCCTCACGCCCGATGACACACTCAAGGTGACGAATGAACACTCCTGTTCACATGTCAATCCGCTGCAGGAGCTGACAGTCTCGGCCAGCCGAGACTCGCGGGCGGGCGCCCAGGGACGCGGCCGGAATGCCAACCTCCGGTCGCGTCCCTTTCTTGCTTGTTGTTGTCACTGAAGTGTCGCGGCCGTGCACACGACAGTTCGCAAGCGAACCGGCTCAATCCGCTCTGCGCGATCGACTGCGAAACGCTCCTCTTCACGTCGGCCCTGCTCAGTTGCGTCCGCTCACTTGTCCTGGAACACCCGGATCCAGTGGTCGGTAAACGACAATTCGTCGTTCATCGGAACCTTTGGCATGTGGCAGGGAAGGCAGTTCGCGTCGGTCATCGACGACGTGCAATGTTTCGCGGCGGTCTCCGCGCCGGTGTGACATTTCCCGCAACTCACGGCCACCATGTCGGGCCGGATCGAACCGACGTGCGGGTCGTGGCAGGTCGCGCAGTCCATTCGGCCCACGCGTCCATCAGCTGTCTTGACATCCGCCTGCTTCAGGAAGCATTCACTCTGGATCAGGCCGACCGGCGCGAAGCGGATGATCGACTTGTTGTCGTGGAAGATGGCGTTGTCGAAGTCTTCCGCCCGGCGGTGACACTCACCGCAGCGCTCGATCGCCTCCAGCGGCGGCAGGCTGCCGAGGCGCTCGATCGTGGTCGCCCCATCGCCATCCATCTGCCGCACATGCTCGGCCGTGTTCCAGTGGCAGCGGGCGCAATCGAGATTGGCATGCAGCTTCTCGACATCGAGCCGGCCATCGTCGACCGGCACTTCGGCGCTGTGGCAGCCGAAGCAGTTCGCCGCCTCGGCCGGCCCCCAGAGGCGCCCCACGGCATCGAGACCTGACATTGAATCGTTCGCCTCCGCACCGAATGTGGTCTCCAGTTTTCCAGAAGGATACCAACTGACAACGTGCTCGATCGCGCCGGTGCGTCCCTCCTCGCGCGGCATGAGGATCAGCGGCGTCTGGGCGTGCGAGCCCGAACCGAACACCCAGTCGATGGGCAGTTCGCGGGCGTATGCCGGCGTCGACATCCACAACCGGCCGTCGCGTTCGGTGTAGTGATACTCGATGCCGGTTGTGGGCCGCGTGAATGACTTGCCGGCGAACCTGGCCAGCGTTTCCGGTTCGCTCATGCGGTGGAGCGTTCGCGCATGCGGAGCATTGCGGTAGCTGTCGACAATGTCGGAATGACAGTCGATGCAGCGATCGCGAACCGCCATCGCCGATCCGGGACGCTGCACGGCCGGCCGCAGCGGCGACGTGCGCGCGTTCCAGGCGGCGGCGAGGACCAGCGCCGCCAACCCGGCCAGCACGACCCCGATCACCGCCCCGCCGGGAGCTGCGAATGCGGATGGAGGCGGTGTGCGGGACATGCAGACGGGATGGTCAGCTCAGATTGTGAAACGGTCCGTTTTGAAAGCGGCCAGCATCGGGGGCAGTCCGTGTAATCCGCAGATGCTGGCAGCATCCGCCACGGGTGGGATGAACGCCTCAACGAGTCTGCACGGTTGAATCATGGTTTCCTGGCGCGACCTGTTCCAGCCAGAGCGTTGCGGTGATGCGCACTCCCGGGTCATCACCGGCCGCGGCCGCCCGAAACGCAATGCCGGCCTGTTCGATTTCTCCCGCTTCGATCCACAGCAGTCCCCGCGCGTAATGTTCCTCGGCCGAGTCGCCGGTCAACGCGGCGGCTGCCTCAAGGGGTTGACCATCGAGATAGAGTGCAAGGCACGTCGACCATGTCGAATCGACTGGCAGTCCGTCGTCCACGACCAGCCACGGGGCCGCGCGGTCATCGTTCAGGGCCGGGCTCGATCGCAGGACCAGTTTCCGAAGCTGGCTCACCTGTCCGGCATTCGTCCATTCCTGCTTCGCCAGCGCGGCCTGGCAGCGAACGAATTCGGCCCGCACATCACGGCTGCCGCCAGCCACGCGCAGCGGCGCGAGCGAACGAACGGCCGCCATCGGCAACTGGATGGCGCGAAAAAAGCCGGCCTGTCGAACGGCCGGTTCGGCCGACGGAAGCAGACCCAGCAGCGTGGTGACCTCCACGCGCCAGCCCTGCGGGTCGTAGATGTCGAGCGTGGGCTGCCACGCACCGGCGTCCACCAGTCCCTGCTGCCGCATCACGTCGACGATCGCCGCATCGAACCGCGGGGTCTCGGCCGAGGCATAGGGGACCGTGGGGGAATCGAGCTTGATGAGCTTCCACGAGGTGTCGAGCAGGGCGCCATGGAACCCGGCATCTTCGGCCGGCGCCAGCAGCATCGCAATCCGCCAGTCTCTCAGAACATGCGCCCAGCCCCCCCAGGAGTTGTCGTCGCGACGGTAACGCCATTGATGAGTCCACAGCAGATCGCGTCGCAGCTCGGCATGCCGCTGTGCGCGGCCTCCCAGCAGGGCGCGGGTGGGATGATCGACGAGTCGGACTTTTCGGCTCGACCACATGGCGATGCCGGCCGAGCGGGCGTCGCCACACCAGGCGGGAACCGGTTCGTTTCCCGGGAGCAGGTCGTCAATCTGCGTCAGGCGCGGATCGATCGACTGGTCCAGGCCCCAGCCCATCGGCGTGGATCCCGGTCCGAGAGCGCCGCACGCGTCCACAACCATCAGGCCTGCCATCGCCACCACGGCCAGCCGAACCCAGCGCGGCGCCGGCGCCTTCTCCCCTTGAGGAGCCCCCCCGGCCTCCAGCGACACCCACCACAGTACGGTCCACAACGCGGCGGGAGCGATGTTGTGTTGAGCCAGCAGGGCGGTCGCCAGCGGCACGGCCAGCATGGTCCAGCCGGCGAATGATCGCCGGGCCACGGGATCGCCCGCCAGCCGCACGGCCGCCAGCCCCCAGACGACCCCGCCGGCCACTGCGGGAAGAGTCCAGCCGCCGGCAAGAATGCTGTGCCACCGCGGGTCGAGCAGGTTGGCGGACGGCACGAAGGCCGACGGGGCCAGGAGCGTGGCGGCGTCGAGCCACATCAAAGGGCCGCGCGGCGTGAACAGGCCGGCCAGAAACGCAGCTAGCACCGCCCGGCCGCGACCGGGCACGGGCCCTGGCCACACTGCCGCCAACAGCAGGCCCCAGATGGGACGCGGGCCGAGATTGGCCCAGACGAAAAACACGAGGCCCAGGCCCCACAGACAGGCCCGTGGCGATCGACACCGGTTGAGAACAAGCCAGGTGGCCAGCAGGCCAAGCAGGTCGAACAGCCCGGAAGTCGGTTCGAGGTCGGACCGGATCGCCACCAGCAGCAGCGGCAGGACGACGATCGCCGTCAGGGCCGAAGTCGCGGCCCGCAGCACCGTGCGTCCCAGCCACAGCCCGACCAGCAGCGGAACTGCCGCGAGGGCGAAGATGCCTCCCAGCGACCAGAGCTCAAAGAAAGGGACGCCTCCGAGCCAGGCGGCTTCGGAGGCGTTGTCGAGAGTCAGCAGGCTGGCCGCAGGCCGAAGCGTCCCCGCGACGACTTCCCGCCCGCGAGCCAGATCCCACCAGAGGTCCACCGACCGCAACGGCCGCGAGAGGAGGAGCAATGTTGGCACCAGAAGAAGCCCCCAGCCGGCCGTGGCTTGACCGTCAAGCCGAGGCCGATTGCTGTTGACCATGGTGTCTCAACCCGCACGTTCTCAAATAGGCCGCTGTGATGGCAGCGGCCGATGGAACACTCGCCTACCGGCCTTGAGCCTTGCGCATGTTCTCACGCTCGGCCGCTTCCTGTTCAGCGGAGAGTTCCTCGGGAGGTTCATCAACTCCCGTTGCGGTTCCGGCCTTGTGGCCGCCGCATCCCATGGCGGGCGACAGCAAGGCGACGAGTGAAAATCCAAGCATCATTCTTCGAAAGGGTGACATATGGAGTGCTTTCAGAGCCAACATGAGAGATCAGATACTCGCATTTGCACACCCTGAGTCATGTAGGACTTGCGGGGTGGGTCTACGAGCTATTCAAAACCGGCTGCGCCGCAGCCAGCGAAACAACGAGGCCGGGCGTTCTGCAATCGCAGACGCCCGGCTCGATTTTCATTTGCGATCAGCAACAACAGTGTCCTGGATTCGCTCAGAATTCGCCGAGCGGCTGTCCGTCGCTGCGGCTACCGAGGTTCCGCCAGGTGTTCAGATCGATGTTCTCGTTGATAAAACGGACCGACCCGTCAGCCATGGCCGCCTGCACACCGCCCGTGTGGTAACTGCGAGCGGCACGGTAGATTCCGTTCGAGTTCGCATTGCAGTCGTAGTGCAGCTTCCAGTTGGGGCCGATGCCGGTTGAAAACATGACCTTGCCGGCACGATAGGCCCAGAACCAGGAATGGCCGCGCTGATCGGTCTGGCCGGTAGTCACTGCACCAGTGGTGGGGCAGACGGGCGGAGTTCCCGCCGGATTCATTCCGGTAGCGCCGAGGTACGGATGTCCAATCACACCCTCAGAAACGGCGAGCGTATTCGACGTGCCGTCCGTTAAGTCGCGAAGGCCGATGTTGGAGCCCATAAAGACGATGCCGTTCGGCAGCACGCCGGACAGCGGCTGGTCCTGAATTCCACTGCCGCCGTTGGCAACGTAGCTCATACGACCGTAGGCGTCCGTCAGAGCGGGTCCGGTCACAACAACACCGTTCGGATCGGTCCAGCTCACGCCGCCACGCGCCGGATCGCTGGGGCAAAGGAAGCCCGGAATGATCTGCTGTCGCACAAAGGTATTGTCCACGCCGGCATTGCCGTCGGTGTCAGAAGCTCCGTAACCCTGATTCCAGTCGATCCGGTTGAAGAGTGCGTTCTGCTCGAGCTGGGCCAGAATTCGGGCGGACCAGACGATGTTGCCGGTGTACCAGGCATCGGCAACGCCCGTCTTCCGGACGCGACCGGGCGGGAACACTCCATACACGTCGTGGTAATTGTGCAGCGCCAGGCCAATCTGCTTCAGATTGTTTTTGCACTGCGTGCGCCGAGCCGCTTCACGCGCCTGCTGCACAGCCGGCAGCAGCAGGGCAATCAGAATCGCGATAATCGCGATCACCACCAGCAGTTCGATCAGCGTGAAGCCGATCCTCGAATGTCGACGTCCTCGAAGCATCACAGACTCTCCCCCAAGAATTGAGATGAACTAACGACTGGAAAAACAGCGATCACTTACAAACGTTCGATTCGTCTCTCCGCAAGAAAAATCACTTCGCTGTCCCACCTTGTTCGCGAGCGCGCAGGGCTGCGCTGAATGCTGAATCCCAAGCGGTAAATTGCCGAATTTCTCATCATTCCCTCACCTACATGTGAGAATGTCGCATTTTCTGACTTTCGACACCAATTGCGTCGCCAATTTTGACCGTTTCAAATGGTGAACGTGTTGCAAAATGCGTCGCTCCAAGGATTTCCAACCGACAGCTGTCGAGGTGCGGAGTCGCGTCAACGGCGTGTCGGGACCGTCTCGTGACGCCCCAGCTCCTCATCGCGAACCACGTAGTTTTCCATCCGCAGCGTGTAGGCCGACTCGAACCATTCGCGAATGGATCGCTCGCAGTCACGGTCGTAATCGGGCCGGACGTGCAGAAGCTGTCCAATGCAGTCCGCGTCCGCCTCGTCCCCCGGCCAGTTCGCTCGCAGCTCTCCATTCTCGACCACCAACCGGCCCGACTTCATCACGTACCGGGGCGTCGAAAACATTTCCTGGATGTCGTCCGAGCGGTTGTAGATGGTGATGTCGGCATCGGCGCCGGGCCCGAGGTGCCCTTTGCGGGTCAGTCCAAGCATGCGGGCCGGGGCCGCCCGGGTGATGATGGCGATTTCGTAGAGCGTGTATTCGCGGGTGATGTCAGCCAGCGTGCAGCGTTCGCGCACGCCGGCCGGGGCGCGCTGCAGCATTTCGGCCCGCCGGTCGCGGTCCATCAGCAGGGCAATGATTTCCGGGTAGGCGAGGAATGATCCGCCGTTGGGGTGGTCGGTGCTCATGGCGATGCGCCAGGGGTCATCGACCAGCAGATACCACTCCAGCCCGATCGCCCACTGCAAGGTGTGGACGAGGCTTTTGTTGCGGTACTCGATGGGCACGATGCCGCAGCCGGCTTCGCATTCCACATCGCCGCTGAACCACTTCCGGCCGAAGAGCTGATGCAGGTAGTAGCCGATGGGGCCGTCGCCCGTCATGGAGGTGGTCTGTCCGAACACGACCTGGCCGACATCGACGGTGAGATTGGGATGCCCGTTGATGTAGTCGGCCAGCTCAGGCACCTTCGAGCAGAAGGTTTCCTGTTCGGACGCTGTGCCGCCGTAACTGTGGAACTGAATGTGCGCGAGATGGCCGCGATGCCCTTCGAGGGCCCGCATGGTGTCGAGCGTGGTGGACCAGTTCCCCGGCAGGCCGAGGTTGTTGCCGTGGATGTGGACGGAATGCGGCAGGGCGAGTTCATCGGCCGTGCGGGCGAGTTCGCGAATGATCTGCCGGGGCGTGACATTGAAGTGGTTCACAACGTCATCGAGCGAAGAGACGTTCCGTCCGCCCGATTTCCAGTTCTCGACACCGCCCGGGTTCACGATTTTCGAGGCGTAGCCGCCCGTGGCATTCAGCAGCCACGCGAAGTAGGCCTTGAGCCGTTCGGGCTCGTTGGCCTTGAGCTGGTTCATGATGTAGTGGTTGTTCCCCATGAGGACGAAGAACCCCTTGTCGATGATGGGGGTGTCTTCAAACTCCTCGATGGCATGCCGCGCGCCGATGGCCGGCACAGCGGCGTCGAAGGCGGTGGTGTAGCCCAGGCCGGCGTAGAGGTAGCCGGTGGCGAAGGTGCTGGGGGTGCTGCCGAGGGTTCCGCTGCGGGTGGTTTTCGTCCGCCGCATGACGTTCGCGCCCCGTTTCTCTTCGGGACGCATTTTACGGGCGGTGTTCACCTTCGGCCCGGCGATGTGGCAGTGCATATCGACGCCGCCCGGCATGACGACCATACCGCTGGCATCAATGATGCGATCGGCTTTGGCGGTCGGATCGGACTTCGCGGCAATGATCCGGCCGTCCTGGATCCAGAGGTCGGCGACGAGTCCATCAACGCCGTTGGCGGGGTCGTAGAGGGTTCCGCCGGTGATTTTGAGGAGGGACATGTGTTGAAAAGTAGCGAATTCTGGCGAGCGTGACGCTACCCTGTGAGCTGCGGCTGATTTTCAGGTGGGCTCGGGTTTTTCGTTGATCGAGGGTGCGCTTGTCCGCTGAGTTCACAAAGCCGTCAATCTGGAGGTGGCAAGCGGCTCTTTTCGTGCTGACTCTTGCGGCGTATCTGCCTGTGCGATTTTGCGGGTTCACGAACTTCGACGACAACGCTTATGTCACGGAAAACCCGCGGGTTCTGACAGGTCTAACCTGGCACAATGTGTCTTGGGCCTTCACGAGCACGGAACTTTCCAACTGGCATCCGCTTACATGGATGTCACTCCAGTTGGACGCAACGCTGTTCGGCACCAGCGCTGCGGGATTTCATTGGTGTAATCTTGCTCTGCATGCTGCAAACACTGGGCTGCTTTTTGAGTTGCTGAGGAGGATGACGAACGAGATACGACCCGCGATGTTCGCTGCCGCGATGTTCAGCGTTCACCCATTACATGTCGAATCCGTCGCATGGATTTCGGAACGGAAAGACGTGCTCAGCACCTTTTTCTGGCTGCTGAGCACTGCGGCGTACTTCCGCTATGTGCGGACTGCCTCTCGCGGCCAATATGCGGCGGTCGGTTTATTCTTGACGGCCGGCCTGATGTCCAAGGCAATGCTCGTCACGCTGCCGTTCACGTTGTTGCTGCTCGATTTCTGGCCGTTGCGGCGGCAGGGCCGTGGATGGTGGCGCCTCGTGACTGAGAAGTTTCCACTGTTTCTGATTGTCGCGGCGTTCAGCGTCCTTACCTACTGGACACAGGATTCCGGAGGGTCGGTTGCGGACCTCGAATCTTTGCCGCTCGCCAATAGGGTGGTGAATGCCACGATCGCTTATGGCATTTATCTGCGACAAACATTCTGGCCTGTGGGGCTTGCTGCATTTTATCCGCTGAGACCTCGACAGGCTGGTGAACTTCAGATGGTGATCAGCGCGATCGGATTGGCGATTCTGACCGCAGTGGTCATCAGCCAGCGTCGGCGTCGAGCCTACCTCGTGACGGGATGGTTCTGGTTTCTGGGAACGCTGGTGCCGGTGATCGGGCTGGTCCATGTGGGCGAGCAGGCGCACGCAGATCGCTACATGTACGTGCCGATGATCGGACTGGCGATTATGCTCGCATGGTTTCTGGATGAGGCTGCGGGGAGGTCTGGAGCATGGGACCGCGCGATCGCTTACGGCCAGGTGCTGACAGTCTCGATGTGGGCAGTGCTGACTTCGTGGCAGATCAGCTATTGGAGAAACGGCGCTGAGTTGTGGAGTCGCAGTCTTCTGGTCGCCGGTCCAAGTGCGCCGGCCTATTACGGACTTGCGGACGCTCTGCGTCAGTCTGGCGACTATGAGGGAGCCGTCGCCGGATTTCAAAATGCGATTGCGTTGTCTCCAGGAATGCTGCAGGCGCGAGCTGAACTGGGCTGGAGCCTGTTGCTGAAGGGTGACATTGCTGCCGCCGACCAGGCCTTTTCCCGACTCTTTTCGTTGCCAGCGATGTCGATCGACGACGCATCCGCTGCCGGGACTGCGGCCGCGGGAACGGGTGATGCAGATCTGGCGGCGGCCTACTGGGCGCGTGCGCTGGCCATGAAGCCGGACCACGCGGAGACGCATCTTGCATTGGCGATCGAAATGCTGCTGAATCGTCACCGGGCACCAGCGAGACGACACATAGAGAAAGTCCGAGAGTTGAAGCCCTCGCTCCTCGAACAGCCCCAAGTTCTGGCGGCCCTGGAAGCTGTTGAGAACCTCGGCGGACCGGAGCAGTGATCACGACATGGAACTGCAACGGGCGCAGAGTCGGATGATTGCATTTGCGGTTCTCCGTCCCGTGACGTCCGAAATGGAGGGGGGTGGGAATGCGACGCATCTGGAACAGCCTCGCTGGGACATCCTCGACGACGATCTGACTCTCGCTACCCTGTGCGTCACGTTTCCCCACCTGAGAGGTCCCGCCATGCTGCGTCTGTCCTGCCTGTTGTTTCTCTTCCTCGCTGCGGCCCCTGCTCTTGCCCAGTCGCCGGCCCCTGTGAAGGTTGTCGCTTCTGATTATCCCAGCCTGCAGGCGGCGGCCGATGCGCTGCCGGCCACAGGTGGGCTGCTCGTCATTCCGCCCGGAAACTACGAGCTGACATCGCCGCTGCACATCAAGACGGCCGAGACGCGCATCGAAGGGACCGGGGCGGCGACGCACATCATCAACAAGGATGAAACGGGCCAGCCGGCGGTGATTCTCGCCCCGGGCGACCTCAAGGAGAAGCCGAAGTCGAAGCTGTGGCGCGTCCAGATGGCGAACCTGCGCATCAGCGGCAACCCGAAGAGCGGCGACGGGCTATATTGCGAGAACATCGAGGAGATCTACCTCGATGGCGTGTCCATCGACCACAACGGCGAAGACGGCATTCATCTCAAAAACTGCTTTGAAGATCCCCGCATCACGGCGTGCATCATCACTTACAACGCGGCGGTCGGGCTGAACATCGAAGGCTGCCACGACATCGTCGTCAGCGCCAACCAGTTCGAGGAGAACCAGGACGCCCTGCGCTGCGTCGATGGATTCAACCTCTGCATGACGGGCAACAATGTGGACGACCACCTGCGGCATGGGGTCGTCATCGAGAACACTTATGGCTCGGTCGTCTCGGGCAACATGATCGAGGAATGCAACGGCACGGCCATCATTCTCGACCGCGACTGCTACGGCATCGCCCTGAGCGCGAACGTCATCGCCCATCACCTCGAAGGAGGCATCGACCTCCGCGACGCCTGGGGCTGCACGGTGTCGGCCAACAACTTCGTTCTGGCCCACAAGTTCGGCGTGCGGGTTTCCAAAGACAGCGGCCGGCATGCCATCACCGGCAACGCGTTCACCAACAGCTACATCGGCGACGGCAAAGACAAACGCCCGGCCGAGGCGAAAACCCTGATGGGAATCGACGCGGGTGGCGGCGTCGTCATTGATGGAGGGAGCGACTGCACGATCACCGGCAACACGTTCACCGGTCTGCCGCAGGAAGGAATCACGGCCACTGACGCTTCGAACCGGCTGATCATCAGCGCGAACATCCTCACCGACTGCGGCCGGAAGCTGGCGAAGGGGAGTCCGGCGATCAACGTCGGGAAGGCGACGAACGTGATCGAGAGCAACAATCTGAAGTAGGGCCGGCTGTGCCGGCCGCCCAACCCGAAGCGGCCTTGTCTGCGATGTTCAATCGCTGATCGTCAACGTGTCCTTACGTTCGCCGAACGGCGTTGCCAGTTCGGCTGTTCTTTGTCGAATTCCATCGGAGGTTGAGTCGATGTTCGCCGGTCAGGCGCCATTCCTCGAGTGATGGGGGGAGTCCCAGTGCGAGCGTCGTCAGGATCCCAAGGACGATCGCGAGTTGTGTGGTGAGGTACACCGGCATTTGACGAATTGCGAACCCAATCAACGTTCCACTCGTAACGATCACGAGCGGTGCGACATAAACGCAATCGAAGCGTGGAATGACAAGCCGCCGTGTTTTGAGGCGGCCGAGCAGCGTTAACGGGGAGTGCACGGCCGGGCGATAGGCCATCAGTCGGAAGAGTGCGAGAAAGAAGGCGATTTGCAGCGAGAAGATCCATTCCATGCGTGCTCCTTCCTGCATGGGCGGACCGAGCCGCATGCTCCAGACGATCAGGGCGGCGGTCACTCCTATCGCAATGGCGTGACGCCAGGGCACGGTGTTGCCAACCGGCATTGGTGCCAGCACTGTGAACGGCGCTCCCAGGGGGCGATTCTCATCGACGAAGTCGGCCACATCAGATTGCCGGGTCAGGAATGGCCGTGGAAGTAATCGAATCGCCTCCAAGGTTTTGTGAACCGCAAGACCAAGCAGTGCGACGTTGAGCAGCAACAGCGTCGTCCACACCGCCGGTGTCTCACGAAAGTAAACGCCGAGAGTGACAAGCCAGACGACGACGTACATTTCGTCGCGCGGCTGACGCCAGAGCAACAGCAGAAACAGTGACACTGCATAGGCCGACAGCGCGGCGATGGCCGGCAACGTCCACATGTTTTCCGGGGCAACACCCCAGACGAACAGGGTCAGCACCGCCAGTGGAATGACATCCTGGATGACGGGCAGAACATGCCCCCACGGGAGTGGCTGCGGTGATCGCCACGGCGTCCGGCAAAGCCAGTCGCGATAGTCCCGCCAGCAAAGTGGATTCCGGCCAAGGGCGCGCCAGATTCCGTAGATCGCTCCCGTGAAGCAGGTCACGCCCACGAGCACTTTGAACGAAGCTTCGACTACCGGAATCCAGATTCCTTTGTGGAGTGGGTCTGCGTCCAGCAGCTTTGACGTTGCCCAAGAGTTGCCCCACCGGCACAGCGCAAGAATGCCAATCGCCATGCCGGTCATCCACGCCGGTGGCAGGACGCGGCCCATCCAGCGGACGACGATGTTCGATTGCTGGAATGCTGACATGAGAGTGCGATTCCTCTGGCCCGATCATCGGGACTGGTGGCAGCGGCCCAACTCGCTGCCTGTGAATCAGGGCTGAGTCGGCGCTGCATTGAAGAACGCATCGAGCCGACCGAGGGTCGTTTGAAAAACATCTCCTGCAGCAGTGCCGTCACGGTCCCTCCGCTGCTCTTCATCCGGAGTTCGTGAAGCATTTCGTCGGCCGCGATCCGGCCGTGCTCCAGAACCAGGAGCCGGTCGGCGGTGCCTTCCACAATTTCCGGCACCGGGGTTGTGAAGACGATCGTTCGTTTCTCGGAATCGGCCGCGTGGCGCAGGATTCGTTGCAGGGCCAGAATGCCCGCTGGATCGAGCCCGCCTGAAAACGGCTCATCAAGCAGCAGGATTGGAGAGTCCGTCAGCAAAGCGCTGCACAACGTCCACTTCTTCTTCTGCCCGGTGGAGCATGCGCCCAACGTCTGCAGAGCGACTTCATCGAGGTTAAAGATGTCAATCAGCGCCTTCGCACGCGAAAACAGTTTTTGATCTGGAATGCCATAGACGCGACCAACTGAGAGTAGCCAGTCGGCTCCGGTCCGATCGGACGGCAGCCAGCAGTCATCCGGAAGGAACAGGCATTCACGCCGGATCTGCAGTTCGTCGTCGACACTCTCTCGACGTTGCCGGCCATTGACCTCGACATGCCCGAATGTTGGAGCAACAACTCCACCAAGAATGCCGAGCAGCGTAGTCTTGCCGATGCCGTTTGGCCCCAGCAGCGCCACGCACTGTCCCGCAGGAATATCGAGACTCACCTCCTGCAGGACAGGAGTGATGCTGTAATGGTGGGTCAGGTTCACCGCCCGCAACATGTGTCGTTCCTCTCGCACAGTGTATCTGCCGAGGGAAACGTCACTCCCCACATGGAGGTTCACGCAATCGAACCTGATTTCCGGCATCCGGCCGGTGGAACCGGCCCTACGTGTTCTCAATGACGCCGATGTACGGCAGGTGGCGGTATTCGTCGTTGAAATCGAGGCCGTAGCCGACGACGAATTCGTCGGGGATTTCGAAGGCGTAGTAGTCGGGGATGGTGGGCACTTCGGAGCGGACTTTTTTCCAGAGGAGGACGACGGACCGGACGCTCAGGGGCGATGCGCCGCGGACGCGGTCGAGGATGGCCGTCATGGTGCGGCCGGTGTCGAAGATGTCATCGATGACGAGGACGTGGCGTCCCCGCAAGTCGGGGAGTTCGCTGAGGTCGATGGTGAGTTCGCCGGCAGTGGTGGCTTCGCCGCGGTAGCTGCTGGCGGCGACGAGACCGAGTTTGTGCGGGACGTCGACGCGCCGCATGAGGTCGGTCACCAGCATGATGCTGCCGGTCAGGATGCCGATGACGGTCAGCGGCTTGTTCCGATACTCGTCGGAAATGCGCTGGCCGAGCGCTGTGACGGCCTCCTGGATTTGAGCTTCCGTGATGAGGCAGCGGACAGGCTTCATGGCGCGGGGCCCGGGCGGGGGGAACGTCGATCGTTGCGGCGATTGTGGAACATACGCCAGGGCGGATGACCGGGCGAGGCTCGCGCGGTCGGGTGGCACAGGCATTTTGCCTGTGTTGCACAGACAGAGTGTCTGTGCCAACCAAAGATGATTGCCGGCTGGCATCTGGAAGCGTTTCTGGCGATCCTCTCCCCGCGAATCCTGTCCCATTTGTTGCCGCTGTGCGCCCATGATCATTCTCGTCGCCAACCTCGGTTCAACGTCCTTCAAGTACCGCGTCTACGACATGCCGGCCGAGACCCAGCTCGCGCGGGGCGGCATCGATCGCATTGGCCAGGCGGAGAGCCGCTGCACGGTTGAAATTGGAACACACAAGGAGGAGCTGAAACGGTCAATTCCCGACCACGCGGCCGCGGTGCAGATGTGCCTCGACCAGTTGACGGATCCACAGCATGGCTGCCTGAAATCGGCCGATGAGGTGAAGGCGATCGGCTTCAAGGCAGTGTTCGCGGGGCACCTGAGCGGCGTCCGGATTGTGGATGACGCGCTGCTGAACGAAATGGAGCGGCTGTTTGATGTGGCCCCTGCCCACAATCCGCCGTATGCGAAAGCCATGCGGCAACTGCGGGGGGCGTTTCCGCAGATCCCGCTGGTGGCCGCGTTGGAAACGAACTTTCACGACACCATTTCACCGGCCCTCCGCACCTACGCCGTGCCGTTCGAGTGGAAGGAGAAGTACGCGGTTCAGAAATGGGGCTTTCACGGAGCGAGCCATCGCTACATCGGGCAGCGGATGGCGCAGTTGATGGGGCGGGACGATCTGAAGGTGATTTCGTGTCACCTCGGCGGCAGCAATTCGCTGTGCGCGATGCGAGGGGGCGTGTCGCAGGCGACATCGATGGGCATGAGTCCGCAGACGGGCCTCCTGCAGAACAACCGCGTCGGCGATTTCGATCCGTTCGCGTTGCCGATCCTGCTGAAGCTGAGCGGGAAGAGCCTGCCGGAGATTCTGGAGGATCTTTCCGAGCGGAGCGGGCTGCTGGGGCTGAGCGGCGTGTCGCCCGACATGCGGGATGTGGAAGAGGCGGCGGCGAAGGGGAACGAACGGGCGGAACTGGCGCTGAATGTGTTCGCCGCGTCGATCCGGCAGTACCTGGGTTCGTATCTCGTGGTGCTCAACGGCGCGGATGCAATCGTGTTCACCGGGGGCATCGGGGAGAATTCAACCCGCATCCGGCGGCAGGTGTGTGAGAACCTCGACTTTGCAGGGATCGAGCTCGACGCCGTGAAGAATGAAACGGCGAAGGGGGAAGTCTGCCTGTCGACGGCGAAGAGCAAGACGCAGATCTGGGTTGTGCCGACGAATGAAGAGATCGTAGTGGCGCGGCAGTCGCTGGCGGCGGTCTCGCCAGGTTGAGCGATCAGGACCGGACGCCGCTGACAACCTGCTTGACCTTGGCGACCGCCGCGTCGATTTCGGCATCGGTGTTGGTCCAGCCCACACTGAATCGCAGCGAGGCGCGGGCGATGGCGGGGGAACAGCCCATCGCCAGCAGGATCGGTGCGGGTTCGGAGGATCCACTGGCGCAGGCGCTGCCCAGGGAGGCATGCACGTCCTTCAGGTCGAGCGCGACCAGCAGTGCATCGCCATCGCAGTGGGGAAAGGCGATGTTTGAGGTGTTTGGCAGTCGGGGGACAGCGGCGGCGTGAACGAAGGCCCCCGGAACCGCCGCCAGAATGCCTGCTTCCAGTCGGTCACGAAGCGCTCGGATTCGTTGTGTCAATTCGTCGCGCTCGTGTCGCCAGAGTTCCAGCGCGCGGGCCATGCCGGCGGCGAGCGGGGTCACTTCCGTACCGGGTCGCAGGCCAGCTTCCTGATGCCCGCCGAAGGTAGAGGCCGGCAGGCGCGTGCCGCTGCGGACGAGGAGCGCCCCGATGCCCCGCGGGCCGCGGAACTTGTGGGCCGCGATCGACATGGTGGTCGCGCCGCTGGCCTGGAAGTCGACTTCCATCTTCCCGGCCGCCTGCACGGCGTCGACATGAAACGGGATTCGCAGTTCCTGACACTTGTCTGACCAGGGCTGCAGGTCGCGAATCACGCCCGTTTCGTTGTGAGCCAGCATCATTGTCAGGAACGTGGCATTCTCGACTTCAGTGGCACAGACATTCTGTCTGTGCTGCACAGACAGAATGTCTGTGCCACCTTTCGGCAGGCCGTTGTGATCCATCGGAATCACGCGGCGGGACCAGCCGCGCGTCTCCAATTGTTTCAGGGGCTCCTCGATGGAAGGGTGTTCGCCGTCCATTGCGGCGAATGTTCCGGTGCGCCAGGCTGCGAAGCCGAACAGCGCGAGGTTGTTTGCTTCTGTTCCGCCGCTGGTGAAGACGATCTCGGAAGGATCGGCGTGGAGCACGTCCGCGATCATCTGCCGCGATTGGTCAAGTACGCGGCGTGCGATCCGGCCGCCGGTGTGGCGGCTCCCGGGATTGGCAAACGCGGTTCGTGAAACGCGGGCGACAGTTTCAATCACATCCGGATGCGGCGGCGTCGTCGCGTTGTGATCCAGATAGATCAAGGGAGACTGCCACCAGGCGGCCTGTGAATCAGCCGATCGCCCGTCTTCGGAAGAGGCCATTCCGTCCCGTCACCGCGTGACGATCTCGCGCACCAGGTTCTTCGCCGCCTTGTGGGCGTGCTTGATCGCGAAGACGCGGGTCTCGATCTGCTCCTCGGTGTAGTACCGGCCGCTTTCGCTGTGCGGCAGCCCGGCCAGGGCGAGGGTGAGCGGCAGGAGGTCCATGAACTCCTTGTAGCGCCGGGCGAGGTCCGACGACTGGGAGCTTCCCGAGGAGGAAGGAGATGGTTCGGCCACGAGGCAACTCCGCACACGATCGGTCGATGGCGTCCAGCCAACATGTTCGGCCGCACCCGCATGCCGAAACGGCCACGATACCGTCCGGCGATGGCGATCAGCAAGAATTGAGTGCATTCTGTCACGGGTTGCGGGCAGGAATGCCTTCGCGCGCCGGCAGGGACGCACGCGGGCCAGTCGCTGCGACGACACTGCCCGGCGCCGCCTTTGGTCTCACGACCCGAGATTCATTCGTCCTGCCATTCCGGCAGGCGCCGCGGGCTCGTGGGACACGATTCCCGCCGATCCGACTCCCGGCTGTCCCCGTGGCCGCCGAGAAAAGTCTTTCATGCGTAACACTTACGGCGTCTCGCCGCATTGGTACACCCTTCGCTATGGACGGAAGTGCGTCCCGGTGCGCCCAGAGTCCTGCGGCGGCACGACGCCGAGCATTGACGCTCGTCTCCGGAATCACATGGCTTCACTCAGCCCATAATCGACGAGAGGTTTGGGGGTTCAACGATGGCGAAGAAGGTCGCAGCGAAATCCGGCAGCATCAAGCTCGTGCCGCTGGGCGACAAGGTGGTGCTCAAGCGTCAGGCCGCGGAATCGAAGACCGCGGGCGGCATCGTCCTCCCCGATTCGGCCAAGGATAAGCCCCAGAAGGGTGAGATCCTGGCGGTTGGCGAGGGCCACGTGAAGAAGGACGGCAGCCGTGTCGCCCTGACCGTGAAGCCGGGCGACCGCGTGATTTTCTCCAGCTACGCGGGAGACGAGATCAAGGTGAACGACGAGGAGTATCTGCTCCTGCGTGAATCCGACATTCTCGCAACGTACTGATTTGGGAGGGCGAGGCTCCCGCCGGGCTGCGAGTGTCGCGACCGGTCGCCACGTTCATCCGCTGAACCAATCCGACGGCCTGCCGTCGTTTCTCATACACACGAATCACTCCACGGAGTTCCCTCATGGCCAAGATGATTGCCTTTGACCAGGAAGCCCAGGAAGCGATGCGTCGCGGGGTTTCCAAGCTCGCCCGCGCCGTCCGCGTCACCCTCGGACCGAAGGGTCGCAACGTCATTCTCGAAAAATCGTTCGGCTCGCCGACCGTCACCAAGGACGGCGTGACCGTCGCCCGTGAAATCGAACTGACTGACAAGTTCGAAGACATGGGCGCCCGCATGGTGCGCGAAGTCGCCTCGAAGACCTCGGACGTCGCCGGCGACGGCACGACGACCGCGACCATCATGGCGGAAGCCATTTACAACGAAGGCCTCAAGGCCGTCGTGGCTGGCGTCAGCCCGCTGGAAATGAAGCGCGGCATGGACAAGGCCGTCGCCGACATCACCGCGAAGCTCAAAGACGCGGCGATCAAGTGCGACAAGAAGGAAGCCATCGCCCAGGTCGGCACCGTCGCCGCCAACGGCGACAAGACGATCGGCGAAATCCTCGCCAATGCGATGGAGCAGGTCGGCAAGGACGGCGTCATCACCGTCGAAGAAGGCAAGAGCCTGACGACCGACTTCGAAGTCGTGGAAGGCATGCAGTTCGACCGCGGCTACCTGTCCCCTTACTTCGTGACCGATCCGCAGGCGATGGAGTGCGTCCTCGAAGACGCCTACGTGCTGGTCCACGAAAAGAAGATCTCTTCGATCAAGGACTTGGTTCCGGTTCTGGAAAAGGTCGTCAACAGCGGCAAGCCGCTGCTGATCATTGCCGAAGAAGTCGAAGGCGAAGCCTTGGCGACGCTGGTCATCAACAAGCTCCGCGGCACCTTCAAGATCGCGGCTGTGAAGGCCCCGGGCTACGGCGACCGCCGGAAGGCCATGCTGCAGGACATTTCGATCATGTGCGGCGGCCAGGCCATCTTTGAAGACCTGGGAATCAAGCTGGAAAACATCCAGCTCACCGATCTGGGCCGGGTGAAGAAGGTCGTCATCGACAAGGACAACACGACTCTGATCGAAGGCGCCGGCAAGACGTCGGACATCAAGGCCCGCGTCGATCAGATCCGTCACGAGCGCGAAGCGTCGACCAGCGATTACGACCGCGAGAAGCTCGACGAGCGGATCGCGAAGCTGTCCGGCGGCGTGGCCCAGATCAACGTCGGGGCCGCCACCGAGAGCGAAATGAAGGAGAAGAAGGCCCGCGTCGAAGACGCCCTGCACGCGACCCGTGCGGCCGTTGAAGAGGGCATCCTCCCCGGCGGCGGCGTCGCCCTGCTGCGTGCCAGCACCTCGGTGAAGCCGGGCGAACTGACCCACGACGAGGAAGTCGGCTACAACATCATCCGTCGCGCCTGCCGGGCTCCGCTCACGCAGATCTCGAACAACGCCGGCAAAGACGGCTCGGTCATCTGCGAGAAGGTCTCGGAGATGAAGGGCAACATGGGTTACAACGCCGCGACCGACACCTACGAAGACCTGGTGAAGTCGGGCGTCATCGACCCGGTGAAGGTGACTCGGACGGCCCTGCAGAACTCGGCTTCGGTCGCGACCCTGCTGCTGACGAGCGACGCCCTGATCGCCGAAGCCCCGAAAGACGACCACGACCACGGCAAGAACGCCGGCGGCGCGGACGACATGTATTGATCGACCCGGCAGGCCATAGGTCTGTCATGAGTCGCCACCTGATGAGAAGCCCGGACGCAGTCATGCGTCCGGGCTTTTTTCATTGTGGATCCTGCGCCGGGGTCGAGCGATGGAACCACGGAAGTGACGGAAACGTGAGAAGTGGTTCGTCCCTGTTTGCGTGCTGAAAAGAACCACGGATCAAAACGATGAAACGGATATGAGTCGCAGCGAAAGCACGATTTCTTGGTCCGTTTTCTCCGTGCGATCCGTGGTTTTCTCCGTGGTTTTTCCCGTTCGTCCACCGGCAGTCCGATCCCGGTCCGGCAGGTGAGAATTCCCATGGGCGGGCTAGAATCCCGTCATGCGAGACGATGCTGCCTACGTCTGTGATTCCTGCGGCGAGGAGATCGTGGTGCCGATCGATCCTTCCGCCGGCGAGGAACAGGAGTATGTGGAGGACTGCCCGGTCTGCTGCTGCCCGAACGTGATTCATGTCAGCCTGGATGACGGCGATGTGCGGGTCTGGGCGGAACGGGAGTAACTTCCGTATTCTTTGAGATCGATTGATCGAGAACTCTGCCGTTGAAGAGAAGCCCGATGCTGCGATTATGGATCGTGGGATTCGTCACGCTGATGTCGTTCGCGTCCACGGCTCTGGCGGAGGCAGTTGTCGGCCCGGCCCGGGGAACGCTGGTGATCGTCGGCGGAGGGGGGGGCGGGAAGGACGGAGTCATCTACAAGCGATTCGTCGAACTGGCGGGCGGGGCGGATGCGGAATTCGTCGTCATCCCGACGGCCGGGGAGAACGACAGTTACACCTCGCGCACCAGTGGTGCGAAGCTGCTGCGCGACGCCGGCGCGACGAAAGTGACCGTGCTCCACACCCGCGACCGGGAACTGGCCGAGACGGAAGAGTTTGTCCGCCCGCTGCGAACGGCGAGCGGCGTCTGGTTTGGCGGCGGCCGGCAATGGCGGCTGGCCGATTCATTTCTCAACACGCGCACGCACGCCGCCGTCCGCGAGGTGCTCGACCGCGGCGGCGTCGTTGGAGGCACATCGGCCGGGGCGACCATTCAGGGCTCGTATCTCGTTCGCGGCGCCGTGGAAGGCAACCACGTGATGATGTCGCCCGGACACGAAGAAGGACTGGGCTTTTTGAAGAACGTAGCGATCGACCAGCATGTCATTCGCCGGAACCGGATCCCGGACCTGTTGCCGGTGGTGGCTGCCCATCCGGAACTGCTGGGGCTGGGCATCGATGAAAGCACCGCGATCGTGGTGACCGGAGACGAGTGCGAGGTCATCGGCGACAGCGATGTGGTGGTGACCGATCCACTGCGGGTCGTGCCGGACGGCGAGCCCCGGTGGTGGCTGCTCAAACCGGGTGAGCGTTTCGATCTCCGCACCCGACAGAAGATCGAAACTCCCTGAACGAACGTTCGACCGGCGCTTCCGCCCTCTGCGTGCTGGCGGGGACTGACGGTCAGGGAACAGTCAGCGGCGGGGCGGCCCCGAATTGCAGCCGCAGGCGATCGTTGAAATTCTGGTTGTAGTGGTTCAGAAACAGGTCGATGCGCTGGCGACGGGGGTCGAACAGCAGCGCGGCCGGCGTTCCCTGCGGCGTCACTCCGGCCCATTCGATCACCCGGGTTCCGGTCGCTTTGTCGAGCGCCGTCAGCTTCAGTTCGGGCAACTGCAGGGCGTCCAGCGCCGAGCGGCGGCGTTCCGGAACGAACTGCTCCACCAGCAGCAGAATCGGCAGGTCCGCGAAGCTGGCGGTGACCAGCGACGTGTCGCGCACGCGCTCGCGCCACAGCATCCGTCCCTGCCGGCGATCAAAAGCGACAATGTCTCCATTCAACGTGATGCTGGACAGCCGCAGATTGGAAAAGTCATACGATTGCTGCCGCTGGATCGCCACATAAACGCGCTCTGCGTCCGCCAGAAGATGAATGGAACGGCGACCGGCCAATTGCTCCGAAGCCAGCCGACCCACCGGACTGCGCTGGCCGGTGTCGACATCAATGACGAACACGTCGCCGTTCGGCGCCACGCCTCCCAGCTCGCGCCCCGGCAGATGCTGCACCACGGTGTCCGCAGTGACGGAATGGCTCCACAGGGCTTCCGCGGAAAAAGGCCGTTCTGCCACCAGCCGCACTCCCGACGACAGCAGACTCGGCAACCCCTGTCGCGTCAGCACCACATTCCCTTCGACAGCAAAGGTGCGTGCGAATGCGGCCGGCAGCCCCTCGCTGAAAATGGGCTTGCCGTCCAGAAGGCGGAATGCCGCTGGCCCGCCGGCCGTGGTCGACGAAACGCAGACCGCGTTCTCATCGGCCACGAGTACCGCTGTCGGTGCGATTCCTGTCCGGCGCCATTGCTCAACCCCCGTCCGCACGTCGAACACGACCAGTTCGTGCTGGCCCAGAATGACCAGTCGCTCGCCGGCGATGGCCAGCAGCGGTCCTTCGCGCAGCTGCCTGACGTTCGCCTGGAATTCGTTGACCGCCACCGAGGCCGTACGGGCCGGCTGATTGGCGAGGTACTCCTCTGCCCAGGCGTAAGCGCTGACATTGGAAAACCGGGTTGGCAGAGGCCAACTCCAGAGCACATGTCCATCGCGCGGCGAGCAGACATGCACCATCCCGCGCGAGCAAACCGCCAGCATGCTGCCGGCCGCCGTCGCGATTGGCGACCAGTCCTCCTCAAAGCCCCCGTTCGCAGCCAGCGGCATCGTCCATTCGCGACGGGCCGTCGCCGGATCGACAACGACCAGTCCGTACCAGCTCGTGGCGAATTCCAGGCGACGCTGCGCCAGCCACGCAGCCGGACGGCCATCCAGGCGAATGGCCCGCCCGATCTCGAAACTGCGTTCGGCCCCCAGCCGCAGCACTCGCGAATTCGCAAGATCCCACTGCGGCAGTGCCGCAGGCGGCGTCGGCTCGCGCTCCCCTTTCCACTCCCGTTTCCACTGTTCGAGCGTGTCGCCATCGAGCAGCGGGGTGTCGCCCGGGAACGCCGCCGCGATTGCGGCGAGGCGCGCAGCATCCGCGGCGCATCCATGACGGCGATAAAGTCCGGCGAGTCGGCTGGCGGCCGAGGCGGCCACTTCGATTTCCGGCGCGCTGCTCAGGGGCAGAAGCCGCGACTCCGAAACCGCCAGAGGCGCGCTGCGCGAGTCGCGCACGGCCAGTTCGAGCGACAGGCGGCGTCCCTGGGGGTGGAAGCCGAAAAGCGTTTCGAGCCGGGGCCCTGCGACCGCGAGATCGGGCCCGGCTTCGGCGATTTTCCGGCCGATTCTGGTCGACAACTCGGCGCGGATCGTTTCCGGGGCGCGGCGCCACAGGTCCAGCAGTCGGCCGGCCAGCCAGACATCCTCGCGCACCTGCAGTCCTCCATCGCGAATGTCGCCGTCTGCGACCGTCAGGGCGCTCCAGCAACGTTCAAGAGCGGCGGACCAGTCGTCGGCCGCGAGCGCGCGGTCAATCTGCAGTCGCGAAACCACCTGCTGCCGGGCGGGCGAATCGGAGAGCGCCTCAAGCTGTTTCCAGCGGTCGGCCGTCGGCGCGTCGGTCCGCGAAAGAAGTTCAACCAGGCATTCCCACTGCAGGTCGCGTGCGGCCTGCACGAGGTCGGGCCGGGCGTCTCCGGCAAGATCGGCGACGTCGAGTTCGTTCAGGGCGCGCTCGAACTGCTGCTCGCTCATGTGGCCGCGGGCGATCCGCACCCGGGCCTCCAGATCGCGCGGATTTTGCGCCAGCCGGTCTGCCAGTTGACGTTCAAACGGCTCCTTCTGCCACAGACCGACCAGTCCCGTGGGCCCGGCCGACACAATCCGGTCGTCAGCAACGATGAGATTGCCGAGCCGGCCTGCGAGTCCGTCGTTGCGCAACACCTGTTCGATGCCGCCATCCGACAGGCGGAAGCCGATCACGGCCCCTTCCAGGCACGGCAGCCAGTACACGTTCTGAATGGCGATTCCCAGACCGCAGGGGGTCAGCCCTGCGGGATACGGGGTCGACCAGCGAGCGGACCACCGGGCCACGACCGGCCACGATTCCAGCGCGGTCTTGCCGATGACGAGGACATTTTCCCCATAGACTCCGCCCACGGCGATGGAATCGGCCTTGCCGCGCCGGAACAGAACCTTGCCCGTCACGGCGTCGATGCGAAACAGCTGTGGCTCCGTTTGCATCGGCTCGTCCGGCAGTTCCGGAGGGGCGAACACGACCTGCCCGTTGGCCACGATCGGCGCCGATTGATGCCAGCGCTCGTTCAGCTGTGTCAGCGAATACTGCGGCTGGTAGCGATCGCTGACGTTGCCGGTGGCGTAACGCGTGGCCCACGCCAGCCGACGGCGATGGCGGTCGACGGCGACCAGCCAGCCGGAATTCGTCGGACAGTAAACCAGGCCGCGGGTCACTGCGGGGGTGCACGCCCACATCTGCCGGACGGTGTCATCTTCGATTTTCGTCGAATCGTACTGGGCGATGAACTGCTTCCACCGCGGCAGCCCGGTGGCGGCTTCCAGGCAATACAGGTGAATGTCGGCCCCGGCCGCGCCGATGACGAACAGTTCGTCGCCATCAACCGTGGGCGGCCCGAAGAAATAGACGCCCGACAGCGGCGACTCGAACGGGCGATCGGATCGGGAGCCCCCCGTCGACCACAGGGTGCGACCGGTTCTGAAATCGAGCGCCGTGATCCGGTTAAAGGAATGGTCGTCGTAGTCGAATGCGTTGCTGACGGAATAGAGATCGAATGCACTGGACAGCAGCGTCGCCTGACGCGCGATGGCGAACAGCCGGCGGCCATCGCTCGAAAGCTGGCCGATCGTGGCGTCGCGATAGAGAAAGCTGGACAGGGGATGGGCTTCATGGTTGTCGCCCTGCACCAGCGACAGGGCGTCGTGGCCGGTCTCGCCGCCAGTGCGACTGAGGACCGCTTCGGCCGTCGCGCGTCCGCGGGCGCTCCACAGCAGTTCCCCGGTATCGACCCGGCGCGCTTCGAGCCCGCCCGGAGTCCGCACCGCCAGCAGGCCCCCGCTGGAGACCATATTCGCGACCGGCAGCGGTCGGTGATGATTGGCAAACAGATCGGCTTGTCGCTGCTGCAGGTCGTTCTGCAGTGAAGTCGCCTGCGCCGCCGGGGATGACCACTCTTCCAGCAGCAGCGGGTGGCCCCCGGGGACGGCATTCCAGCGCCCGGGCCCGCCGTAAATTTCCGTCCAGCCCGCCGAGGCGGCCGAACGAACCACCACCGCCGACGACTCGCCGGCATCACCCGCGCTGGAAGCGGCAGGCTGCGTTTTCGCGTCCAGCCCCAGAGCGCTGCGCACGGCCGCGACGCGGAGTTTCCAGGCGGGCGAAGACGTCACCGCGGCCCGGTCGGCTTCCAGTTCGGCATACCACTGCGCCGCTGCCACGAGATCGCCCGCGTCCGCCAGCAGCGACGCTGCTTCGTCGGCGGCCGTCTGGCCAGAGGGGGTCAACCGGAATCGCGCCGCCACCTGCACCAGCGCGGCGAAGTCGTCCGTTGCGCGGGCGCGGGCGAGTTCGTCCGCCGCGACCTGTTCGTACTGGTTCAGGTAGGCCCGCCGACCTTCGTCGGGGAGCCTGAGCAACCGCTCTTCCGCGGCCCGCTTGATGGAGCGCCACGTCGTCCCCTGCAGCGTGAGCGCGTCTTCCGGAAGATCGACAAGAAACTGCAGCTGCTGAATCGCCGGCCCCCACTGCCCCATGGCGATCAGCGAATCGCTTTGTTCGAGCCCGCGGCTCAGTTCGCGCGAGGCGGCCGCGGCATGCCGGTCAATCAGGTCGAGCGTGCGCGGAGTCTGCGTGCCGGTTCCGAACAGGTCTTTGAGAAAGTTGCCCAGCGGGCCATTCTGGGCGTGGGCCGCTGTCGACAGCAGACCCGCGAGGCAGAGGGCGACCGACGCCAGTCGGCATCGCGGTCCGCAACGGGCCGCTGCGCGGCGCAGAACGGTCCTCAAATCTTCCGGCTTCGACACTCGCCACGCCCCCGAAACGCTACCCGGTGTCGCCGCACATGGCGGCAATCTCCCGAATGTAATCGAGAGCTGCATCGATGTCTGGAGCAGATCCTCCCGGAACCCGACCAGCGACGTCGCAGCGGGCGAGCGCCAGCAGCTCGTCGTAATCGGGCGACTCGCGAAGCCGGCGTTTGGCCCGCAGGCCCAGAGTTCCGCCGCGCAGCCGGTGGGCGTCGTGATGATTCGCGATCAACCAGTGCGTGCGCTCGGTGATCTGACCGGCCAGTGCGGCCAGACCGGCCGCGACGTGGTTGAGGGGATCGATGGCCTTGCCGACATCGTGCAGCAGCGCGGCCAGCAGAAACTCTTCATCGTAAGGCAGCTGTTGCCGGGCGAGTTCAAAGACCTGCAGGCTGTGATAGAGGGCATCGCCTTCGGGATGGCTGGTCTTGCGCTGCTGCACGCCGGCCAGCGGGGCCAGCAGCATGCGGTACACCTCAAAGCGGTTGGCGCCCTCGCCATCGCCGGGGGGCCCGGGATCGCCGACAGCGGCCGACGACGGATCGGGGCGCCACTTCCGCAGGCGCGACTCGACCTGCGGCAACGTCAGCGCCGGAACCCGCTGGCCCGTCGAAATGCGACGCAGCGTCTTCGACGCCAGCCGTTCGGGATGGCAGACGAGCGTCGTCTCCAGGCGGCCGGCGTACCGCAGGAGCGTTCGCCGTCGGGATTCCCCGGATCGCCGCTGGACGCCATCGACGCGCTCCGTCACTGCCGCGGGAATGGAACGCTCCACCGCATCCGGGTCGTCTGAGAACACGACAAACCGCAGATGCCGCCCGTGACGCGTCTGGCCCGCCGCCGCGCTCCCCACCAGCCGGGGTCGCCACGCTTCGAGCTGCTGCATCCACCACGCGGCGGCTTCGAGCAGTTCCGTGCGGTTGTCGAATCGAATGTCCCCCTCGTGCATCCACGACATCTGCTGCAGGTGCAGACGGATTTCCGCAGGGGAGGGAAACTCATCCGGCTTCAGCCAGCCGCGAAACAGGGCGCGGGCGGCCCGCAGCGTAGCACGGTATGGGTCCTGTTCCTGACGCCGGTAGATGAGGCGGGCGGCTTCAATCGCCACCTTCTGCCGCAGCTTGTCGTGAGACATTTTCGGGACGCCCAGCGGGGGGCGCAAAGTGCCTGCACACAGGGCCATTCCATGGGATCGTCAGCGTCTTGCAGGCGTATCGAATGGTACGCAGGGAGCTTCCGCGTCTCAAGATGCGCAAACTGCCGGCAGGCATCCCGGCGGAAACCGGCCCGCGCGGCAGTCGAACCCCGATCGTCAGGCCGTGAATTGGATTCCTTCAAAATCCACGAAAGCAGGGGAGTTGCGAACCGGTGTCGGCTCGGTTACGGTGCGGGACTCCCCTTCGCGGGTGAAAGGCGATCTCCCGCACGGCGGCGCCGTGTGAACCGGGTCAGATGGGAAACCAGGCAGCCCTAAGCAATTGCGTTCGGGTGTGTCGGGAGGTCGCCTTTCGCCCGCGATACAGCCGGCCTTCGGCCGGAGGATTCAGGGGTCAGGATTCAGGGTTTGAATCCTGAATCCACTCTCCATCTTCCCCTGTTCTCGCCAACCCGCTACATTTCCGGCAGTCTTTGCCGAAGTTGAAACTCGGGCCTGTGGAAGGGAGTCCACCGTGCTGGTTCGCGGACGTCGTCTGGATCCTCGCCGCATCCTGCGCTATCTCTTCCAGGAGCTGCTTGCGCCCTGGATTCAGATCAAACGCCTGTGGCTCAGGGTGACCTGGTTCTTCACCACGCCGATTTACATCGGGCCCATGTGGACTTCGAGCGTCTGCGCGGGGCTCGTCGGCGTGATGCTCACGATCATGCTGTTCAAGCCGCCGAGCCGGCTGGAAGCGTCGACGACGCCGGCCGCTCCCCGGCTGCCGGAACCGATCCTGACGTTCGCGCCGCTGCCGACCGCGCCGCAACCGGCGGCCTACCCGGAAGTGATGCTGAACGCCCGCTTCCTGCGGACGAGCCTCGGCTACGAATGGGACCAGCTGCGCCAGACGACGCTGGTCTCCACCTCGCCGCTGCTGCATCCGCAGTCGATTCTGCAGCCGATCCGCGATGGCTGGCAGACGGCCCGGCGCCGGCTGACAGACAACTGGCCGACCGTGTACCGGCAGACCGCGCCCTTGTGGAATCCGTCGCTGATCGCGATGGCCGTACAGCCATCGGACCGGCCGGTCATGTACGGCGGCGCCAATGAATCTCATCCGGCCCTGGTGGTCACGCGCGACCTGCCGGCCGAAGCGCCCCCCTCGGAACCGATCACCTATTCGCTGATTGTGCAGAATCGCGGCGGCGAACTGCTCGAGCAGATTCTGGTCTCGGAAGAACTGGCCAATCTGGATCGAGTGGAAGCGACGCACCCGCCGGCCGAGGTTTCGGCGACCGCCCTGCACTGGCGCATCGACGCCCTCCGGCCCGGTCAGGAACGCCGGCTGTCGGTCACGCTGCAACCCGGCGCTGACCGGGAGATCCAGGCGCAGGCCGAGGTTCGCATCTCGGTGGCTGTCAGCACCGCCACGCGAGTCACCGCCGTTCAACCGCTGACCATCAACGAAACGCCGCCGGCGCTCATGGAAACCCCGAGACTGGCGGCTCCGGTTGAACCGGCTTCGCGCGAGGTGCCCCCCCGCGTGCCTCGATTGAGCGTCGTCGCGGAAATCCCGTCCACCCTCAGGGTGGATGACGAACTCTCCACCGTGTTCGTGGTCTCCAACACCGGAAACGGCGACGCCGATGGCGTTGTGCTGACCGTCGAAGTGCCCGCTGGACTGGAACACCGCGACGGACCGCTCGTCGAACATCGCTATGCCCACATTCCCGCCGGCACGACCAAACGCGCCATCTTCAAGGCGCTGGCCCGAACCCCATCAACCGCGCGGATCGATGCGGTGCTGACGATGGGGGGAATCCGCGTGGCCGACTGGACGACCGATGTCCAGATTGCAGCCAGGCCAGTCGCTCCGCCTTCGGTCTCCGCACCGGCGCCGCAACTGGCCGCCCCCGCAGGAACGTCCTCCATCCCCGGGGCCTCGTCGACGCCAGGACCGCTGTCGAATTCAGGGACCTCCTCCATTCCGGGCGCCCCTTCCATTCCTGGAACCTCGCTGAATTCCTTGCCGGTGAATCCCGCTCCCGGGATCGGTTTCGGTGTCGGCGGACCGGTGCCCGAGGATGGTCCCCGTCTGCAGGGATCTCCGTTTGGCGTAGGGCCGTTGCCGGCCGCCGCGCCCGCCGCAGCACCGGCGATCGGAACCACCAGCCCCGCGCCGATCACGCCCCCCATGGAATCGTCAGTCCCCCGGATCCGCCGCGAACCGGCCCGGACTCCGCCGGCAGCGGGTCTTTCGTCGCCGCCGCCAGCGGGCGCTGTTCCGGGCACAACTGTTCCGGGCGCAACCATTCCGGGAGGCTCCTCGGCCCCCGCCAACTCGCCGACGCCGCCCGCTGGCGTCTTCCCGCAGCAGGACCCGCCGGACGAGGGGAACTTCGTGAACGTCCCGCGGCGCCAGGGTGCAGGAGCCGTTTCCGGGTGGAAGCGGATCATGCACCGCTGAGAGGCAAACTCTCCCGGAATCGAAGAGCCGTTCCACACTCTTGCCGCTGCGTCAAAACCGTCATTGATCAGCGTCGCCCGCTGATGCCGGGTGTAAGAACTTTCGATTATTTCTGGGCCGACCGGGAGGGCGAGGCTCTGGCCGAGCCGCGTCCGGGAGAGCGGGCTCCATCGGATTCGGCGTTCCGCCGGCCCTTGTTGCCGAGGCAGGCCGTTCGTGCAGGGGCCGGTGGATGGCCGTCTTCCAACGGGAAGTTGTCCACCGGATGCGGCTCAGCAGGAGCTTCGCCCTCCCGTTTCGGGCGAGACCACAAAACAGAAGAATCTTCCGACACCCGCTGGCGCCGCCCGAAGCCGGCTCCCTTTTCGACGGCGGCTGGCTCCCGGTAGTCTCCTGCCTGCTGCGTCGTCTCGTTCCGCTCGCCGAGAGACTCTCATGCGACTGTTCGCCTGCTGCTGGCTGGCCGTGTGTTCAATTTCTGCGGCCGCCCGCGCGGCTGATGACTTCGCCTTGCGGGATGGCGACACCGTCGCCTTTCTGGGCGACAGCATCACCGCCGCGCGAACCTACGGAAAACTTGTCGAGAACTACACGCTGCTGCGGTATCCCGAGCGCCGGGTGCGGTTCATCAATGTCGGTCGCGGCGGCGACACCGCGGCGGGCGGACTGGCCCGCCTGCAGGAGGACGTTTTCGATCGCGGAGCGACGGTGCTGACCGTCGCCTATGGCATCAACGACATCGGCTGGGGAACCAGGGCCGATGCGGAACACCGGCAGACGTACCTCGATTCGATCCGCGAGATCGTGCGGCAATGCCGCGAGCGAAACGTGCGGGTGTTCATCTGCTCCGCGGCCGTCACGGCGTCCGACCCCGAGAAAAGCGAAACCGAGTTCTTCAAGTTGATGTGCGACGATGGAATGCAGATCGCCCGCGACGCCGGAGCCGGGGCGATCGACGTGCAGGGAACGATGCGACAGATGCAACGGCGAATGAAGGAAGCGAACGAGCGCGAGAACCTGGAGCCTGCCAGGCAGCACACGCTGCATGCGGCCGATGGCGTGCATCTGAACGAACTGGGTCAGGTGGCGTTCGCCTATGCCATCATCAAGGGGCTCGGAGGCCCGGCGGATGTGTCGTCGGCCGAGGTCGACGCCAGAACGCTCGCTGCGACATCGGCGGGGTGCGTCGTCAGCGATGTGTCGACAACGTCCCAGGGCCATCTGGAGTTCACGCGGCTCGATGCCGGGCTGCCGCTGAACGGCGAGACATTCTTTGCTCTGCACTTCCGGTTCGTGCCGATCCACGACGATCTGAACCGCTACCTGCTGACGGTCAAATCCCTGGAGCCAGGGCGTTATGCGGTCGTCGTCGATGAGCGTGCTGTCGGAACCTACACCGCCAGCGACCTCGCGAAAGGAGTGAATCTGTCATCGGCGACCGTCGACCCGTGGCAGCCGGGTGGTCCGTGGTCGGCCCAGGCCAACATTCTGCACTCATTGACGGAGAGCCGCGATAAGCTTGACATGACTCGGCTGCTCGCCGGTGCGCATCTCAAGGGGCGGGGCCTGCCCAGAGAACTCGCGGGCGATCTCGAAGCGACAAACGCGCAGATCGAAGCCATGCAGCGGGTGATTGCGAGGCCGCGGCCATACCGGTTCGTCATCCGGAAGGCCGAGGACGACGGGAAGAAAACGGGGGGGTAACGGAAATCCCGGTCTATGTGCTCAGCGCGTCGCGGCAGACGCGAAGCATGTTGCCGCCGAGAATTTTCTGGATGTCGTCGTCGCTGTAACCGCGCATGACAAGGCCGACGGTGAACAGGGGCCAGTTGGTCCAGGCGAGCGTTGCGCGGCCGGCGCCGCCCCCTTCGCGCGAGCCGGGCGGCCAGAGGGCGGCGAAGCGTTCGGGGCGCCGGCCCCCAGTCCTGGCTGGAACGGACTGTGAATGCTGCGAAGTGTGGGCGACATCCGTTCCGATGGCGACATGCTCGACGCCAAACGTTTTCGCTACGTGGTCGACGTGATCGATCAGCGCTGCGATGTCGTTTCCGCGTCCAAGAAAATTGGGAATGCAGCAGATGCCGACGAGTCCGCCCGTGTCGCAGATGGCGCGAATGACCTGGTCCGTTTTCGCGCGGATATGTTCGTTCAGCGCGGCACAGACCGTATGGCTGGCGACCATCGGTTTTGTCGACGCCTGTGCCGCTTCGAAGCTGGTTTGAAGTCCGCTGTGGGCGACATCGACGATCACGCCCACCCGGTTCATTTCTGCGATGGCCGCCCGTCCGAGATCGCTGAGCCCTCCGTTGGCCGGCTCGGCGCAGCCATCGCCCAACATGTTCCGGCGGTTGTAGGTGACGTGCATCATGCGGATGCCGAGTTCAAAGAAAATGCGGATGTAACTGAGTTCCTCGGCCACAGTGTTCCAGCGTTCCGGCAGCGGCACGCCGTTGCCCGTGAGGTACAGGCAGTGCATCCCGGCGGCCCGGGCGCGCTCGATGTCATCGGGCAATGATGCGCGGATCAGGGTGTCGCGCAGCATGTCTCCCAGATAGGTGAAGTGAGCGAGACGCTTCATCAGCCGGAGCGGATCGTGCCCTTCTTCACCGGCGTTCTGAAAGATGCACGTCACGCCGCCGCAGCGCATGGCTTCGCGAAACTCCTCGCGTTCGCTGGCGATGGAAGCCGCACGGGTCATGGTCATGGTTTCACGAAGGTGGTCGAGAACTTCGTCGGACGCGCCGGCGGCCATGACGGCCTGAAACCGTTCCACATCCAGTCCGGCCCGTGGTGCGAAACCGTAGGCGTCGAAGACTAGGCTGGCGGCGTGCAGCTCCAGGCCGTGCTGCAACTGGGCCGGGGTGGGCTTCAGCACCGCCAGCGCGGCATCGCGCGATTTTGCAATCCCCGGATGCTCGGTGGTCAGCAGCGGATGGCGGAGGCCCGCCGCCTGTGCGCGGGACCGTGACGCTCCCGCCAGCGCTGCAGTGGCGGCGGCCGCGGACAGGAGACTGCGACGGGAAAGCAGCGGGCCAGCGGACATGGCGAGCATTCTGATTCTGAAAGGAGGATTGCGACCGGCGAACCGGAAGATTTGCCCGGTCGCTATTCGGCTTCGACGCAGACCAGATGGTCGAAGGTGCGGATCACAATCGCGCCGTCCACAATGGCCGGGGTCGCATTCGTGTGTTCGCCAAGGGGGTTCCGCGCGACTTCGTCATACTTTCCGGGGGAGGGACGAAACACCACGGTCGTGCCGCTTTGCGACGTGGCGTAGGCGAGGCCGCCGGCGAAAACGATGGAGGCCCAGTGGTTGTCGCCGGCCGCGCGATCTTCCCACTGCACCTTGCCCGACTGCGGATCGATGCACTGAATGGTTCCCGGCCCTGCGTTCGGGCGGTAGACGTATCCATCGACGGCGATGCCGGTGCCGATGCTCTGCGGGTTCTTCGGAGTCTGCCACAGCCGGTGCGTGGCGGTGACGTCTCCCGAGCCCCCCAGTTTCACCGCCAGCGCCGGCCCGCTGAAGCCGGCCGTCAGAAAGACGGCATCTCCAACGACCAGCGGCGACGAATACGACAGATCGCCCCCCTTGTGCGTCAGGCCTTCGCTGAACCAGAGGATCTTTCCGGTGGCTGGCGCATAGCTGACGAGCCGCGTAGGCATCGACAGCAGGAGCTGCCGCTCGTTATTGACGGTCGTCAGCACCGGCGTGGCCCAGGATCCAAAGTAGCGTTTGTCGACCGTGTGACTGCCATCCCCGTCGACGGGTTCGGGCTGTTCCCACAGCGTGTCGCCGGTGGCGGCGTCGAGAGCCGTCAGAAAGATGCGGGCCCCGGGACCGGAGTGCAGAAAAACCCGCCCGCCTTCAATCACGGGGGACGACCCGTAGCCCCAGATGTGGCTGAACTCGCCAAAGTCGCGGCTCCACAGCGGACGACCCGCGAGGTCGTAGCAATGCAGTCCCCCCGTGGCATGCCAGACCACGACGATCTGACCATCGGACGCCGGCGTCGTGCCGGCGTAGGGATTGGTTTTATGCGTGGGCATGGTCCGGTCGACCTGGACCGTCTGCTTCCAGAGTTCTTTTCCGAATACGAGGTCGTACGCCACAAGGCTGCGCTGCCGGCCGTCCGCATCCTCTGCAGTCGTAACGAACACCTTCTGGCCAACGACGATCGCGCTGCCGTTGCCGGGCTGGGGGAGTTTCACCTTCCAGCGAATGTTTTCGTTCGCCGACCATTTGACCGGAACTCGCACGGCGTCGGTCGTGCCGTCACCGCGGGGTCCGCGGAACATGGGCCAGTCGGCAGCGTGGGCCTGCGACAGCATCAAGCCAAGGCAGACCAGCAAACCCGATCGCGGCGCTCGCGACATTGTCGTGCTCCGGTGCTGTGGTTTCTGTGAGTTGTTGCGTCGCGCCGGGTGCGCCCCTTTGACTACGGCGACACGACCTTCCGCAGAATATCGCGGGACGCGTTGCGGAGGCGAACGTGCGCTTCCCTGCCGGCGCCGGCGGCCTGGGCGAGGGGCGCCGCCGGGCCCCCAGGAACTCGTGGATCGACCAGGCGGGCCGCCCGGCTGGACGGCATCTGCTTCGCGTTCGCTCCACCTCCGCCAACCGCCAACGTATAACGGGCCTTCCACCATCGGGAGGAAAACATGGCTGCGCCTCGGCTTGGGATCTGCTGGGTATTCGCGATCGCGTTGGTCTCCGGGCGAACGGTTCTGGCCGTCGAGCCCTGGGCCGATCCTAAACAGGTCATCAAACCCGGCCTGGAGCTCTGGCTCGATGCCGGACGCCAGCCCGAGGCCCGCAAGGCGAAGGGGCTTCCCGAACTCAAGGTCGATTCGCAGGTCGATGTCTGGCTCGATGCCTCCGGCAAGGCCCGCGATCTGCAGGCTCCCGATGCGAAGGCGGCCCCGGTGTGGACCAAAGTCGCCGGCACGCCCGTCATGCGGTTCGACGGCGTGGACGACTGCCTGCGGCTGGTCGACCAGAAGACCGAGCTCGATTCGTTCACGGTCGTCTTCGTCTCCATCCCCCGGGCGAACACGGCCGCGTTCAGCGGGTTCATGGCGTTCAACGCGAAGGATCAGCGCGACTGGCAATCAGGGATGACGATCGACCAGGGGCCCTCCCCCTCGACGGTCTTCGCCGAACTGAACGTCGAAGGAAAAGGCTTCATGGGGGCGCGGAGTCTCCTCAAGAAGGCGATACCCTTCGGAGCGGCCCAGGTCTTTGAAATCCGCTCGGACCGGGCCGAGCGGAAGATCACGCTGACAGTCGATGGCCAGCCCGCGAACGAACGCCCGCGCGAGGCCGTTCCGCTGAGCATGGACGAGATCACCATCGGCGCCCGGTTCTACACCAACGAACCGGGGCCGCAGGTCGCCCGCGGATTCGGACCGGTCGACATCGCGGAAGTGCTCGTGTTCAGCGAGCCGCTCAACGAATCGCGGACGTCGCTCCTGCGTGGTTACCTGATGCTCAAGTACGCCGACCTGATGACGGCCACAAAGCCGCGGGTCGGCACGCCGCTCGCAACGGTCGAGAATCCGCCGGCCGTGCAGGTGCTCGAACCGGGCTTCGAGTCCTTCGAGCTGCCGCTCGACCTGCCGAACATCAACAACGTCCGCACCCGTCCAGACGGGAAGATCCTCGCCGTCGCCTACAACGGCGACATGTACCTGCTGTCGGACACCGACGGCGACGGACTCGAGGACAAGGCGGACAAGTTCTGGGACAACCAGGGACGGATCGTGTCGCCGATCGGGATGGCACTCACGCCGCCGGGTTATTCGCGGGGTTCAGGATGTTTTGTCGCGGGGAAAGGAAAGCTGTCGCTGGTTGTCGACACCAACGGCGACGACGTCGCCGATGAAGAGATCGTCGTGGCGAAGGACTGGCCGCCGATCATGCACAACGTTGACGCTCTCGGAACGGCCATCGATCCCGGGGACGGCAGCGTGTACGTCGGGATCGGATGCCGGAATTTCACGAACGCCTATCTCACTGACAAAGACGGAAAGGCCCGTTACTCGCCGACCGACGAAGGCGCGGCCATTCTCAAGATCGCGCCCGACTTCTCAACGCGGGAAGTCTACGCCTCGGGCGTGCGGTTCTCGGTCGGGATGGCGTTCAACGCAGCGGGTGATCTGTTCGTCACGGATCAGGAAGGGGCGACCTGGCTCGCAAACGGCAATCCGTTCGACGAGCTGCTGCACATCCAGAAGGGACGCCACTACGGCTTCCCGCCGCGGCATCCGGACAAGCTGCCGGACGTCATCGATGAACCGAGCGTTTATGACTATGGGCCGCAGCATCAATCGACGTGCGGGCTGACGTTCAATGAGCCGGTGAAGAAGGATGGACCGATCTTCGGGCCAGAGTCGTGGCGGAGTGATGCGATTGTCACGGGGTACTCACGGGGGAAGATCTATCGGACGTCGCTGATCAAGACGGAGCAGGGTTACGTCGCGAAGAACTCGCTGTTTGCGTGTCTGCAGAAGCTGACTGTTGATACGTGCGTGGATCTGAATGGCTCGCTGCTCGTCGCGACTCACAGCGGCGGCCCCGACTGGGGCAGCGGCCCCGGTGGCAAGGGAACGCTCTACAAGATCCGCTATCGCGACACCGAACAACCCCGTGTCGCAGCCGTGTGGTCGGCCGGGCCGGATGAAGTGAAGGTCGCCTTCGACAAGCCGCTGAACCCGGAGTGGCTGAAGGGCGCGGCTGCGAAGACGTCCGTGCAGTACGGCCCCGCCGTCAGCGCAGGCGATCGATTCGAAACACTCAGGCCGGGCTATGCGGTCGTCGGAGCCCAGCTCGTCGCGCCGCGCTTCGAACAGCCGGCGCGTTCGCTGCAGATTTCGCCGGATGGACGGACGCTGACGATTGTCACGGAGCCGAGCCCCGGACGCGTGGCCCACGCGCTGACGCTCCCCTCGTCGATCGTCGGCCCCGCCCTCAAGCGATCAAAGGGGGCGATCGAACAGCACGAGCAGATCGATCTCGATTACTCGATGAATGGAGTCGCGGCGGAATGGGTGGCGAGCGACGGTGTGACACGGTGGTCGGGCTGGCTACCCCACATGGCTCTGGAGATCGCGAAGAAGTGGACCGCAGGAAGTGCCGATCACGACGAGCTTTGGGAGCGGATCAAGCAGCCGGGCAAGCTGAAGATGTCGACAATGATCGACCTCAAGGACATGCTGCGACCGGCAGTACAGCCGGGATCGAAGATTGATTACAAGCTGCCGGACGAGCACGCCGATCTCTTCGTGGCTGGGATCGACCTTGAGGTTGGGCCTCCTGGCGTTGCTCGCCTCTTGACGCTTGGCTCTCAGTTGAACAACGGGCCAAACCATCGTGGCTCGGATCTTTTCTTCGCCGGACCACTTCGCGAGCCGGTGCTGCTGGAGCTGACGGTTTCCACAGGCCGTGACGCCTACCTCCGGATGAGTTGGTCGACTCCGGAAGATAACCGCCCGCGCGCGTTCCCCCTCCGCCGGTTCTACCTCCCCTGGTCCGAAGAAGTCTCCACCGACCTCGAAACCCAGGTCGCCAAGAAAGTCCCCGAGCTCGAAGGCGCCAGCTGGGCGAACGGCCGAAAGGTCTTCTTCGGCAGCGACGCCGGCTGCTCGAAGTGCCACAGCGTGCACGGCAAGGGAGGCCAGGCCGCGCCCGACCTGTCGAACCTTGTCCACCGCGACTTCGCCTCCGTGATGCGCGACATTAACAACCCCAACTTCGCGATCAACCCCGACTTCACCACCTTCCAGATCGAAACGAAGTCGGGCAAGGTGCTGATGGGGACGATCCGTGGCGTCGGCGATCAGGTCCACGTCACCGACACGAAAGCCAACGTCGAGGTGATCGACCGCGGCGACATCGAGCAGATCGTCGCCCAGAAGACGTCGATCATGCCCCTCGGCATCCCGCAGTCGCTGGGCCCCGAGAAAACTCGCGACCTGCTCGCCTATCTGCTCCTCGCGCCCCCCTCCATGCCGAAGGACGCCAAGGAGCCGCCACCGCAGCCGCGGAAGAAGGCGGACGTTGAAGCGCTGCTCAAGGGAGTTCCCGCTGACGCTCCGGCCCCCAAGCCGATGCGGGTCACGCTCGTGGCCGGAAAGAAGGACCACGGCCCCGGCGAACACGACTATCCCGCCTGGCAGATCGCCTGGAAGGAACTCCTCAAATCGCTCGACAACCTCGAAGTCGCCACCGCCTGGGAATGGCCGGCCGAGGAGGACCTTGCAAAGTCCGACGTCCTCGTCTTCTACCGCCACGGCGACTGGTCGGAGGAGAAGGCGAAACAGATCGACGCCTTCCTCGCCCGCGGCGGCGGACTCGTCTACATCCACTGGGCCGTCGACGGCGGCAAGCTGTGGGAGGATTACGCGAAGCGGATCGGCCGGTCGTGGGCGCCGGGGGCAAAGTTCCGACACGGCCCGCTCGACCTCACCTTCAATCGCGGGTCGAACCACCCCATCGCGCGCAACTTCGATCGCGTCCACATGGTCGATGAAAGCTACTGGAAGCTCGGCGGCGACCTCTCAAAGGCAACCGTCCTCGCGACCGCCCCCGACGACGGCGAGCCGCAGCCGCTGTTCTGGACCATCGATCACAACCCCGGCCGGGTGTTCGTGTCGATCCCCGGCCACTACTCCTGGTCGTTCGATGACCCGATGTTCCGGATCCTGCTGCTGCGCGGCATCGCGTGGACGGCAAAGGAACCGGTTGATCGCTTCAACGACGCGGTTTACCCCGGAGCGAATGTTGTCGAGTAAGCTCCGGCGACGGCGCAGCGCGGTTTGGCCAGCCAGGCCGCCGGCTGACTTTTTACATGGGCCACTGCAGATCGCGCGACAGCACGGCCGCCGTCGTTTCGCCAATGAACACCAGAATGACAGCCGCGAACAGAACGCCTGTCGCCGACTGCGTGTTGCGATAGCGCAGGATGTTGTGCACGAGAACCACCGCCGCGAGGGGCGCGAGGATTCCGCACAGCCAGCGCATCGCGATCCAGATGACCTGGGTCTGGCTGGGGGCGAAACTCGCCAGTTGGAGCACGGCCAGGGCGGCGATGACGCCCCGCGCGACGGCGGCGGCGCCGAGTCCGCGGTTCAGCACCTGCAGCGGACGCAGCTTCATCATCGGGGCCGTGAGGTACCAGTGACCGAGCAGCATGGCGGTGAACGCGCCGCCGATCAGCCAGCTGGCCGCCAGTTCGGACCCAACGGCGAAGACGGTCGTGCGCGTGGCCTCGAACACCGTTCGCGGCAGACTTCCGACGAGGGCAGTCGCCGCCAGTCCGAAAACGAGTCCCGCACAGACGGCCCCTCCCCTTCGCCGCGCGAGGGCCCAGTACACCGAGCCGACGAAGCAGACCCCGGCCGCCAGGGCGGCGAGCGTCTGGAGGGCTCCTGCCCCCAGCAGCGACGTCCCGGCCTCAACGGCCGGCAGGCTGCCGGAAAACAAGGCGGCCGCCACCGCAAACCCGAGCGCGACCAGCATCTGGATGCGAAAGAACCCGCAGGTGACATCAGCCCGCGGCATGAGCAGCCAGGTGACGCTCATGCCGCAGAGGAGTCGCAGGGCGAATTGGGAGATCATGGACAGTCGATTGTGGAACGGTCTGCCGATGTTATTTTGATCGGCGCGACTTGCGAGTCACATGGGCCTGTCCGTGGAAAGTTGGGCTGTTTTTTCCTCCATTCGACCGGCGTGCTTTCCTCCCGAGGACGAGACCATCCAGATGACGGACAGCGGGTTCCCACGTCTCGGCAACTCGCGCGGTGACCTCGCCGCCCGCGCCATCGCATTGCTCGTTGTTCTCTGCAATGCAGCGATCTATGGCCGATGGCTGTCATTTCTGGTTACGTACTGGGAAACGCTCATCACGCTGGGGCTCCTCGCCAGCCTGATTTTGAGCAATGGAAACAGCGCCGCTCATGGCCTCGTACTTCGTCCACGGCAGGGCTGGAGACACTGGTTTCGGTTCGCACTGGCGGCGGCGGGCGTCATCTTTCTGATTGGATTCGCTTGCGCCGGAGTGTGGTGGACGCTCGGCTGGCCTCTGCCGTTGCCCCGCAAGGAACCGGCTCAATGGCAGCAGTGGCTGTACTGGATGTGCCTGTCCGCACCGCTTAATGAAGAGATCGTCTACCGCATGCTCCTGACCATCGCGCTGCTACCATTGCTTGGTGAGCGATGGACAATCGTCGTCAGCGGCCTGCTGTTTGGAATGATCCACATCTTCGGCGGCAATCCCGGGCCCGACAACCTGCTCGCCGGTTTCTTCCTGCAATGGGCCTATCTGCGCAGCGGAACCCTCCTGGTTCCGCTGGCGATGCACTCGGCAGGAAACGCGATCGCGCTGACGAGTCACGTCCTGAACTCACACTTTGCCTTGGTAGGGATCTAAGAGGATCATTTCCCCTCAAACGTGAACTCCCCGTTCTGCACATCCACGGCGATGGTCGAGCCTTCCGCGAATTCGCCGCTCAAAATCGCGCTGGCCAGCGCGTTCTGCAGGCGGTTCTGGATGACCCGCCGCATCGGCCGGGCGCCGTACATCGGGTCGTAACCTTCGTTCGCGAGCAGCGTCTTGGCGTCGTCGGAAACTTCCAGGCGATAGCCGTGCTCATCCATCTGCCTGATGAGTTTCTCGAGGTTCAGATCGACAATCTTGCGGAGGTCCTGCCGGTCGAGCGGGTGGAACACCACGATCTCATCAATGCGGTTCAGGAACTCAGGGAGGAACCGCTGCCGCAGCGCCTCAAGCGCCGTCCGGCGGATTTCCTCTTCGTCCCCTTCTTCCGCCAGTTCCAGAATCGCCTGCGATCCGATGTTCGACGTCATCACCACGATCGTGTTGCTGAAATCGACCGTCCGGCCATGGCCATCGGTCAGCCGGCCGTCGTCGAGCACCTGCAGCAGCACGTTGAACACATCGCGATGCGCCTTCTCGATTTCATCGAGCAGGATGACCGAATAGGGCTGCCGGCGGACGGCTTCTGTCAACCGGCCCCCTTCTTCGTAGCCGACATATCCCGGCGGGGCGCCGATGAGCCGGGCCACGGAGTGCTGCTCCATGAACTCGCTCATGTCGATGCGGATCATGTGGCGTTCATCGTCAAACAGAAACTCGGCCAGCGCCTTGCACAGCTCGGTTTTGCCGACGCCCGTAGGCCCCAGGAAAATGAACGATCCGATCGGACGGTTCCGATCCTGCAGACCGGAACGCGACCGGCGGACCGCATTCGCCACTGCGGCGACGGCGTCTTCCTGGCCGATCATCCGCTTGTGGATCTGGTCCTCCATCTCCAGCAGTTTCTGACGCTCGGTCTGCAGCATCCGCGCGACGGGAATGCCAGTCCAGGTGCTGACGACCTTCGCGATGTCTTCCGGGGTCACTTCCTCGCGCAGCAGCGTTTCCGATCCCGCCTTCTGCACTTCTTCGAAGCGGGTTTTCACCTCGGCCAGCTTCGCTTCGGCTTCGGTCAGCGCCACCTGCGCATTGCGGGCCTTCAGATAATCTTCGTTGGCGTTGGTCTCGCGGGCACGGCTGAAGGCGCGCTCGTATTCGGTGCGCAGCTGGTCGATCTGCTCCTGCAACGGTTTGAGGCCGGAAAGCACTTCTTTCTCCGCCTGCCAGCGCGCCTTGAGCACGTTCACCTTCTCTTCCCGCTCAGCGATGTCGCGCTTCAGGTCGGCCAGGCGGTCTTTCGCTTCCGGGCTCTTCTCCTGCCCGAGGGCGGCCGCTTCGATCTGCATGCGGGTGAGCTGCCGCGTGGCTTCATCGATCTCGACAGGCATCGAGTCGATCTCCATGCGCAGCCGCGACCCGGCTTCGTCAATGAGGTCGATGGCCTTGTCCGGCAGGAAGCGGTCGTTGATGTAGCGGTCCGAAAGCGTCGCGGCCGCGATGATCGCGTCGTCCGTAATGCGGATGCCGTGGTGCGATTCGTAACGGTTCTTGAGACCGCGCAGGATCGAAATCGTGTCCTCCACGTTCGGCTCCTGCACGACGACCGGCTGAAACCGGCGCTCGAGGGCCGGGTCTTTCTCGATGTGGAGGCGGTACTCGTTGAGAGTCGTCGCCCCGATGCAGTGCAGTTCGCCCCGCGCCAGCGCAGGCTTCAGCAGGTTGGAGGCGTCCATCGCTCCATCCGCCTTGCCGGCCCCGACGACGGTATGCAGCTCGTCGATGAACAGGATGATCCGGCCATCCGATTCGGTCACCTCCTTCACGACAGCCTTGAGGCGATCTTCGAATTCGCCGCGGTACTTGGCGCCGGCGATCAGCGCGCCCATGTCGAGCGACACGACCGTCTTGTCCTTCAGCCCCTGCGGCACATCTCCCGAAACGATGCGGTGGGCGATTCCCTCCACGATGGCCGTTTTGCCGACGCCCGGCTCGCCGACCAGCACCGGATTGTTCTTCGACCTGCGGGACAGTATCTGAATCACGCGGCGGATTTCGGAATCGCGGCCGATGACCGGATCGATCTTTCCCTGTCGCGCCAGCGCGACGAGATCCTTGCCGTACTTTTCGAGGGCCTGGTACTTGTCTTCCGGATTCTGGTCAGTTACCTGCTGGTTTCCTCTGACAGATTTCAGTGCATTCAGAACGTCCGATTCTTCGACGCCGTTGACGTGCAGGAGCCGTTTGGCCGCGTCGTCGACTTTCGTCAGCGCCAGGAACAGGTGCTCGGTCGAGACGAAGGAGTCCTTCATCTGGTCGGCCTGGGCCTGGGCCGTCTCAAAGACCTTGTTCAGTTCGCCCGACAGCGACAGCCCGACGTTCGACCCGCTTGATGATGGCAGCCGCTTCAATTCGCCATCGACCTGCGCGGCGATCTGGCTGACGCTGGCTCCGATCTTCTGGAGCAACGGGCGGATGATGCCGTCCGTTTCGTCCAGCAGCCCTTTGAGCAAATGCAGCGGCGTCAGCAGCCGATGCCCACGGGATTCCGCGAGTTGCTGCGCTGTCTGAACAGCTTCCTGCGCCTTGACTGTGTAACGATCGAAACGTGCAGCCATATGATGTTCGCTCCTGCCCGGCTGGCGTCTCCAGACCGGTTCGAAACGCCAAAACGCAACTGATGTGCCACGGGTGGCCGTCCTCCAAAAAAACGCAAACTCTGCACGGGCGAAGAATTACAGAGGCCGCTTTCAAGACGCCATTGGGCGGAATGCCACTTTGGCGCCACAGGCAGGTCGACGACCTCGAATGAGGCAATGCCATTTTGGCACGACAAATTCGCACGCCGGGCCGGGAATCCGAGATCCGTGCCGCACAGGGCGACGTTTGCCCGGTCGTGAATTCGGAAACCGGGCCAACGGATGACCGCGGGCCGGCGTAGTTCCCGAGTGGCGTTCCGTCGCAGGTTTCATCGAGGGCGGGATCAATGGGCAGCATTCGCAAGCGGAATCGCGGTGTCGAGGTGTCACGTCGACGCCTCTTGGAAGTCGCCGTCGGGGCTGTCGTCCTCGTAGCGGGCTTCACGGCAGTCGAGGCCTGGTGGAACCGGACCACACCCGAGCAACTGGCGCTGGGACAGATGCTGTTCGAGCACAAATGGACCGTCAACGATCCCCTCGCCGGCGGCGGCGACGGCCTGGGCCCGGTGTTCAATGCCCGCTCGTGTGCGGAATGCCATCACCAGGGAGGCCTGGGTGGCGGCGGCGGATCGAAGTTCAACGTCAAAACGTTCACGGCGATGCCGACGCGTGACCGCAACTCGGTTGTGCATGGCGTCGTCCACGCCTTCGCGCTGAACAACGAGCAGCGCGAGTCGGAGAAGTTCGTCCAGGCGCTCTATCCGACTCCCGTCATTCCGCCGCCGCCCCCAGGACACTGCGGCTACGTTCCGCCACCGCCGCCGGACCCGCTGTTCTTCGAGATGGTCAATACCCCTCCCCTGTTTGGGACCGGAGTGATCGATTCCGTTTCGGACTGGTCAATCCGCTCGGCCGCGATGGAACGGACGCTGGGAAACATGAAGCGGGAGCTGTCGTTGCAATTCGACGAGGCGCCTGTCGGCCGGGTCCGCAGACTTCCGGGCGGGCGTGTCGGCAAGTTCGGCTGGAAAGGGCAGTTTGCCACGCTGGAAGAATTCGTGGGCGCCGCCTGCGCCATGGAGCTGGGCCTTTCCAATTCTCACAAACGGCAGCAGACGCCGCGTTTGCACAGGGACGACCTCGAGGCCGCCCCGGACATGACGGACGCCCAGCTCAGGGCGATGGTGCGGTACACCGCGAACCTGCCGGCGCCGACGCAGCGCATTCCGGCAGGCCTGGCGTCGCAGTGTGCCGAGGGAGAAGCACTGTTCACCAGCATCGGTTGTGCGGCCTGCCACACGCCCGACCTAGGCTGTGCAAAAGGGATCTATACCGATTTCTGCCTGTACACGCTCGACGACCAGCCGAGCGCGAACTACGCCGATCCGGCCGTGCCGCTGCCGGATGATGAGCCACTTCCGTCGGAATGGAAGACGCCGCCGCTGTGGGGCGTGGCCGATTCCGCTCCATACATGCACGACGGCAGCGCCGCGACGCTGGCCGACGCGATTCAGGCTCACGGCGGGGCCGCGAAGAAAGTTCGCCAGCGGTTCAACGACCTGCCGGCCGCGAAGCAGAAAGCCGTGCTGGCGTTTCTCAGTTCGCTGCGGGCGCCGGAGGCGCATTGACGGCCCCCCCCTGCGGGCGGTGGTCGGCAAGCGAAGCCAAGAACCCGGCGATGGTTTTCGCCACGCGATGCGGATGCGTGAGGAACGCGTAATGTCCGCTGGTATGCAGCGTCTCTTCACGGACGTTCGGCAGGCGGACCATCAATTCGTTCATTGCAGCGGTCGCCACCGGGCCATCGCCTTCGGTGCGGATCAGCTGGATGGGCGTCTGGATTTCGTGCAGGCCGGCTTCGAGCTCGTGACTGGCGGAGGCGGCCCGGGCCATCGCCGACCAGCGGCGAACGGGCGTTGCGCCGAGGTTCTCGATCAGGAAGTTCCACCGGGAAGGATCGATGGGCGGGAACCAACGGCGGTGATTCGCTTCCTGCAGCTGGGGCCAGTGGGGAACTTCCGCAAGAGTCTTGTGCGACAGGGCGGCGCCCCAGGCGAGAATCCGCTCGGCGATGCTCGCCTTCCGGCGCGCGAAACCCGCGTGCAGAATCGCTCCACGCACGGCCGCCCCCTCCGGCGACTTGAGAATCGACAGCGCTGTCAGGGCTCCGAACCCGGTTCCGAACAGCACCGGCGGTTCGGCGTTCAGCGATTGAATGGCCGCGGAGTACGCCCGCTGCAGCTGCGGGAGCAATGCGCCGGGGGGCGTCTGGTCGGGCCAGTCGGCATCGACGAGCAGGCACCGGAAGCGGTCGCGAAGCAGCCAGGCCAGCAGCGAAAAGAGCTGTCGATCTCCCGAAAAGCTGTTCAGAAACCACAGTGGCGGTCCCTCGCCGAGATCTACCCCGCGAAGTTGGACCGATCCGCAGTCCAGGCTGAAGGGGGCGCCCTGCTCCTCGACGCCCAGTCGAACTTCCTGCCAGGCCAGCGGCGGAGGACAGGTTTCGGGCGGAGGGGATGCAGCGGCGGTCAGGGACGGCTCGGACATGCCCCGATTTCAAGCAGCGCCGCGCGGTTTTGCAATCGCCGGACGCCATCAATGCAAAAACGGGAAGCCGTTTGGGGAAACGGCTTCCCGGACCTTGGAGGGGCAGAGGTCACTGCTTCCAGAGTATCGTTGGCTGGCGGAACCGGAGTCGGTTCACGGGAACACAACTCGGGTTCGGCGAAGAATTGCGAATTGAAGATTGCAAAATGCAAATTGGCGATTGAAGGCCTCGTCAATTTGCAATTTGCAATCATCATTTTGCAACTTGCAATCGAGCCGTCGCTGACCGGCTCGCATTCGCTTCGTCGTGCTGGGTTGTGGCTCGGCCTTGCGACCGGCCACAACCTCGCGACGACGCACAACACCTGAAAATCAAAGGCTCGCGATGCTTACCGGGGCGTCGGCTGCAGGGAAGGCATTTCGCCGGCGGACGACAGGTCGGCCATCGGGGCCGGCGGTGCATCGACCGTCGGAACCGACTGCGATTCCACGGCCGCGGCCGGGCAGTTCGCGAACTCGGCCGAAGCGCCCACCACGACGCCCGGGTTGTTGCACAGCGGCTGATGCCAGTCGTTCGGGTTCGGAGCGGCGGGAATCATGCCGGGGGCGGGAAGCCACCGCGGAACCTGCTGGTAGTAGAAGCCGAGCTGGGTGGTGTCCGTCGGCATGTAGACCTGCTGGGCGCTGGGCATGCCAGGCACCACGGGCATGGCCGGGTTGCCGGTCCAGGCGTCGGGAAAGAACTTGTTGTAGGCGACCGGCCGTCGCCACATCGTCACCTTGCCGGGGGGCGCCCAGCCGGCGTCGGGCGGCAGGGTGCAGCCGCCGCAGGGGTCGAGCCAGCTCAGGAAGCGGCAGACATGCCCGGTGCAGTGGCAGCGATGGGCGCATCCGCTTCGGCAGCCGTGGCCGCAGTGGCCGTGGCCGCAGGCGCCGGTGCGGCAACCGGTGTTGCACTGGCCGCTGGGGCAGCCGCCGGGCTGACAGCCGCTGTTGCAGGGGAGGCTGCCGGGAGCGTGATCGGAAATGCGGACGATTCCGACGTCCTCAAAGTCATCGGCGTTTGCCAGGCCGGCCCCGACCGTCAGCAGACTGCCGACAGCCAGGATCGCCCGAAGCAGGGACAGATCGAGTTTCATGGGTGACATCCCAGTCTTGGTGTGTTCAGTCGGCGACCACATCCATGAGGCCGCCGGAGGAGCGGCCCGGAATGCGGGCCGCGGCTGGATCACGAAGAACTCCACCGTTGAGTCGAACACTCTGACCGGAGTGGGAGACCAGTTGTCCTCCCCGCACGGCCGACCGCATCAACGGGCGTCTTTGTTTCGACTGCAGAGCATCAGGGGGCTGACGCCCCCCGCTCGCCAGATCCCTCAGTACGGCGCGACCGGGTACGGAGCCACCGGGTGCGACACCGGGGTCAGGCGGCTGGACGGCACGCCCCACCCGTAGTTGTAGGTGTGGTTGACCACCGGCGCGAGCGGCACGGCGACCGGACCGTAGTACCCCTGGGCGGCGTACACCTGGCAGTCACGCGGGTCCTGGTAGGACGGATCAACCGGGTAGACCATCGAGTAGTGACCGGCGATCGCCGAGCCCTTGCCGCACGTTCCGTTCGGGAAGAAGTATCCGAACTTGCACCGGAACCAGTTGAACTTCTCGTTGCATTCATCGTGCAGCATGTGGGCCAGCGCGTCGCTGGTCTGGCGGTTCCGCATGCGGTGGTTCATGGAGTGGCAGCGGAGCTTGTCGGCGAGCGGATTGTTGCCGAACACGGACCGGTGCCCGCAGTATCCCGAGGGACAGTCGCCGTAGTAAACGGGCGGGCAGTCGCTCGCCACGGAGCACCCTTGCGGGCACTCGCCCACAACATGTCCGTGCTGGCAGCGTCGGGCAGCACGGCGGTGTCCGACCTGGGCGACCCCTTCCTCATCGGCATCGGCAGTCTGCAGCGGCTTGTTGAACGGGGCGGCGCTTTCGCTGCTGAACAGGCCGGCGTATTCGCCGGTCGGCTCGGCCCCGGCCGGGAAACCGGCCGGCGGAGCGAATTCTTCCCCGCCAGCGGCATCCAGTCCGGAGATCTGGGTGACGCGAGGTTCGGGGGCGGGCGTTTCCCGCGGGGCCATCAGCAGGGCCGCCACGGGGGCGCTGCTTTGCGTTTTGCCCGCCGAGATCACCGGGGCGCACGGCACGCAATCGCCGGGCGACTGACCGCGGATCACCAGCCCCTGCGGCTGATTCCCATTGCTGCGGACGCGGACCACGCCTTCGGCGTCAGCGCCGAATGTCGCCGAGGAAGCGGCGACCGCGACCAGCCCCGCGAGGCTGCCGCGAAGGGTCAAGGACCATTTCGTAAAGGCCATCACTGGCTCCTGAATCGTTCGAATCGATGGATCTGTTGTTGACAACGCGTCTCCATGCCTGGCCCGTCGAGCGTCGCGACGGGGCATTCCGGCATGGGCCATCCATGTCGACAGTGAGCCGCAGCAGTGCTGCGCCGGCGCCAGGCCTGGCAGCACACGGGCGGCCGGCAGGGGCCGCGGCCGTTAGAACAGACGCGGATGGAAGCCCGAGAACGGAGCGTAGGACGAACGATAGTTCACCTTCACTTCGGTTCCCTGCAGTTCCCACTGCTCGTGCTGCCGCATGCCGAACGGGGTCATGACCCAGTGGCCGCGGACGCGGTAATAGAAGGGGCCGTACATCGCGTGGTACTTGTGCGGGTACAGCATTTCATGCGGCGCGAGGGCCTGGTTGGTGATGATCGAGCCGCCCGTCCAGGACGGGTTGGCCTGCGACGGCGACGGGTACAGCGGCGCGTTGAGCTTGGGATACATGCATCCCGGTCCGGCGACCGCCACCGGAGCGACGATGTTTCCACCGGGAGCCGCGACCGTCGGAGCGGCCACAACCGGCGCCTGGTTCAGGTTGCTGGCCGGACGAACCGGGGCTGCCCCCTGAGTCGCGATCGGGCGGGCATCCGAGAGATCTGGCAGCGCCGGGGGCGTGAAATCCTGCGCCCGGGCGCTCGACGCGGCGGATGCACACAGCACCAGCGCGCCCAACAATGTGTGACGAATCATGTTCCCCTCCTTGAGAACGAAACCCCTGCGGCAACCAGGTCCGCCTGTCCGTTGAACGAGTCCGCACTCGCGACTTCGTTCAGGCATTCCCCCAAAACCCGCTGACGCTGCGCCGTGCGCACCGTGAGCGCGTGATGTGCCCCGGATTCAGGCGGACCGCCTGCCGCATTCTCCCCTCGGACTCTTCACCACCGGTCGCACGACCGGCCTGTCCGAAGCCTGCCCGGGGGCCCTGATCTGGGGCCGCGATCCGTGCAGTCAGTCATCAGATTCGGCGGGCGCAGGTCGTGGCGATGAGTCATTTCCGTCCCGATATTCCGCGCGGCGTGGATTTTCCGAATATCAGGCGTCACAGACGTTTACGTCGATCGGAGAACCGCTACGCACGGCATGACCGGCACGCACGGAGCGACCTGTACGGCGGGCATAATCGTCAGGGTTTAACACCGCCGCGAGCGCGGCCGGCAGCGGCCAGACCAACGCCAGCCGGGCTGATGACGGCGAATGCCGGCGGCGGGACGGCCAGCGACCCCCGACGATGTCGGTTTTCAACGTCGCCGACAGCGATACACTCGTTGTTCCTTTCTGCACGGCATTTCAATCGCTTCTTCGCGCGGGGGTCGAACGATGAATACGCAGGTCTTTTGTCGCGGACTGTTTGTGTTTGCCATGGGGCTGGCCGTTGCAGGCGCGGGATTCGCCGCACAGGCTCCCAAGCCTCGCAAGTGGAAGGATGCCAGCGGACAGTTTGAAATCGAAGCGACGTTCGTCAGCGAGGCCAACGGCGTCGTGACTCTGAAGCAGACCAACGGCGAAGAGGTCGAAATCGAACTCAAGCAATTGTCGCCAGCCGATGAGGCGTATGTGCGGACCGAACTGGCGTCCCGAAACAGCCCGTTCAAGTCGAAATCGTCGACGCCCTCCCCCTTCCAGCCGAAACCGGCGGGGCAGATGCCGTCCGCCGCAGGGGACGCCGCGGCGAGCGACTCCACGGCCGTCAACACCGAGGCCCCGAACCCGATCGTCATTTCGTGGGAACAGGGGAGCCTGCTGTCCCCTCCCGCGGAGTCGAACTGGAAATCGATCTCCATCCAGCCCCGCTCGGCCGGGAAAGCGAAATCGGCCCAGCTTCCAGCCAATCGCGACTTCTTCGAGAAGTTCACCGGGATGGTCGCCTGCGATGGTTTCGCCATTCTCGGCTACATGCAACCCGCCTCCCCGAAGCGCGCCGACTCGAACACGACCCGTCTGCTGCGGGTGAATATCGAGAGCGGCAAGGTGGAGGGGACGATTATTGTTCCGGGCGCCTACGCCCTGCTGGATGCGTCCCCTTCGGGCCAGCAGATCCTGATGCGGAAAGAAGGTGATCACGGACGCGCGGGGAGCGACCTCGAAATCTGGAAGCCGGCCGGGAAGGTGGTCGACCGCCAGCGGGCATTCACGCCGTTCGCCGCCGAGCAGCATCAGAAGGGAGTGCGTGCGGCGTATCTGGGCGCGAACAATACGATTGTGGTCGCCGGCGAGGCGAACAAGGCGGGCATCTTCAGTGCCGACACGGGGGACGCGATCGCGACGACGCTGCAGGGCTATTCCATCTGCCTGTCGCCCGACCGCCGGTATGCCGCCGTTCTCACCGATTCGCTGCTGATTGTCGACCTTGCCTCGGGTGAAGCGGTCGCCAGCCTTCCAACCGACCGAAAGTTTGGAACCGTGATGGCTTTCAGCCCGGACGGAAAGCGCCTTGCGGCCGCCTTCGGGAACTCAATTACGGCCTGGGACATGACAACGGGCGAAGTCTATCGAGAGGAAATCATGGCCGGGATGGCGGCGACGAGCTCACTGCCGTTTGAATGGACATCGCCCACACATCTCCTCGTCGGCATGACGCTTGTCGATCTTGAGAACCACCTTCCATTGTGGACCTATACGGGAGCCAACCAGGTCGCTGCCTATGGTTCGACAACTCTGATCGCCGCCCAGCATGTCGGGCAGGCAGGAGTGCTGATGGCCACATCACTCCCGCATCCGGCCGCTCAGGCCGCCCTGCGTCAGGCGCTGGCGTCGCCCAACCTGTTTGCGGTCAAGCCGGGAACGGCCGTCAGCGTGGATGTCAGCGGGCTGCCGGACGCGGCGGAGCAGCAGAAGGCGCGGGCCGGGCTGGAGGCCCAGCTTGCGGCATCTGGTCTGAAAGCCGCCCCAGGCTCGCCGGTCGTCCTGAAGGCGTCGCTGACCAGCGAGACGAAGGAGGAGAGTTACCGGGTCTTCGGAGCGGGCTTTGAAACGCGCTCCGTCAGCGTGACCCGCTACACCTCGAAAGTGGAGCTTCTGGTGGGCGGTCAGGTCGCGTGGCAATCAGCGGCAGGCGGTGGACCCGCTTTCCATGTGACGGCCAAGGCCAACGAAAGCCTGGAAGACGCGGTTCGGAACTCCAGCAAACCGAACTATGCCTTCTTCTCGGGTGTGTCGATTCCGCAGTACGTCATGCAGCCGGGCAAAGCGACGCTGGGTTCCAGCAATGTCGCCGGCTGAGTAGAGGCCCGGTCGCCGCAGGAACTCCGCCCGCGTGCCAGTGAACAGGAAGTGATGGAGTCATGCACGCAGTGGAGTTCCTCCGGAAGCCGACGTCCGCCGACGCGGCGTTCGTCGTCCTGCATGGTGCGGAAAGCACGCTCAAGGCTGGAGCCCTCGCCGCGATCGCGAAAGCCGTGCTGGGGGACGAGGCGGACGAGACCAGCCTGGTGCGCATGGACGGCGACGCCGCCGACTGGGCCCGGGTGCGCGACGAGCTGGCGACTGTCTCAATGTTCACGTCGCGTCGGCTGGTGGTCGTCGAAGAAGCCGACGAGTTCGTCACAAAGCATCGCAGTCAGCTCGAGGGCTACATCGACCGACCCGCGAAGAAATCAACGCTCGTCCTCGAGATGAAGTCGTGGAAGAAGAACACCCGGCTCGCCAAGCGTCTCGATGAGCAGGGACTCGAAGTCGATTGCAGTGAACTGGCCGGCCCGAAACTGATCGCCTGGCTGACGGACACGGCGGAAGTCAGTTACGGCAAGCAACTCTCGCGCGATGCCGCTGCATTGATGGTCGAACTGGCGGGAACGGGGCTGGGGCTTCTGGAACAGGAACTGGGAAAGCTGGCGTCGTACGTCGGCGACCGTCCACGGATCGCGCCGGAGGATGTGCGACAACTGGTCGGCGGCTGGAAGGCCGAAACCACGTGGCACATGCTCGATGCCGTGCGCGACGGCGACCCGGCGACCGCCCTCGGCTGTCTGGAAAAGCTGCTCACTGCCGGTGAAGCGGGGCCAAAACTGCTGGGGGGCATCAGCTTCGTCTTCCGCAAGCTGGCCGATGCGACCGAGCGCTCGCGCGAGGGCGTCGCCCTGCCCGCGGCTCTCAAGGACGCGGGGGTCTTCTTCCGCGACATCGACAAGGCCGAGCGCTATCTCCGGCGGGTCAAGCGGCCGCGGGCGGAGAAGATCCTGGCCCGGCTGCTGAAGGCGGATTCCGACCTGAAGGGGGGCAGCCCGCTGAGCGACCGTCTGCAGATGGAACTGCTGCTGCTCTGGCTGGCCGGCGTGGAAACGCGATAACCGCGTCCGGCATAACCATTCGGGCGCACAGATCTGCGGTTCGGCGGGGCGCAGACCTGTTGTGCGCGCTGAACTCGCCAGGTGCAACGCACCCCGCAGCAGTTTATTGGGCCGATCGGCCCCCTACCCGCCCATTCGCCGGCGGGCCTCGTCCAGCACCTCTTTCGTTTTGCTGCAGCCGACGCGCGTCACCCCCAACGACCGTGCTTTCAGCAGGCTGTCAAGGTCGCGGATGCCGCCGGCGGCCTTCACCTGCACGTGCGGCACCGAGTGCTTTCGCATCAGCGCAAGGTCCTCCCAGGTGGCGCCGCTGGTTCCATAGCCGGTCGAGGTCTTCACCCAGTCGGCGTTGAGTTCGCTGCAGATTTCGCAAAGGCGGATCTTGTGGTCATCCTGCAGGTAGCAGTTTTCAAAAATGACTTTCACCTTCCGGCCGTGCGCATGGGCCGCATCGATCACAACGCGAATGTCTTCGCGAACGTAGTCCCAGTTTCCGCTCAGCACCTGCCCGATGTTGACCACCATGTCGAGTTCGGTGCAGCCCTCCGAGATCGCCAGCGCCGATTCGGCCCGCTTCATGGCGATCGTGTGGCCGCCATGGGGAAAGCCGATGGTGGTGCTCGGCTGAACGGTGGTGTCGCGGAGCACTTCCACGCAGCGCTTGAGGTAATACGGCTGGATGCAGACGCTGGCGACGTCGTACTCGGCCGCCAGTTTCAGTCCCGCTTCCATGTCGGCGGAGGTCAGCGTCGGGTTCAGCAGCGAATGATCGATCGTTTTGGCAATGTCGGCGCAGGTGTCGGGCATGGGCGATTGCTTCCTGGTGATCCGCACCGGCCGCGGCAAATTCGCGACCGGCGCATCGTGCGACTGCTATGGATGCGAGCCGCTATAGTAGCCAACACCTCGACCACTCGTCGCCCTGCTTCGTCCCATGCCTGAGACCATTGGCCCGTACCGCATCGTCCGCCAGCTTGGCGAAGGGGGCATGGGGGCTGTCTTTCTGGCGGAAGACGCAACCGGCCGGCAGTGCGCCGTCAAAATCCCGAGCGTAAGCGCCGGTTCCGACCCGGCACATGTGAAACGCCTGTACCGCGAGGCCCTGGCGGCGGCGCAGATCGAGCATCCGAACATCGGCCGGATTCTCGATGTGGGCCAGGAGGGGGACCGATACTACCTGGTGATGACCCTGATCGAAGGCCAGACCCTGGCGGAATGGCTGGAGCAGGGGCGGTCGTTCGAGTTGCCGGAGATCCTGGCGCTGGTAGGTTCGCTGGCCCGGACGGTGCAGGTCGCCCACGACGCCGGCATCATTCATCGCGACCTCAAGCCGGGCAACATCATGCTGCGCGAATCGGGCGAACCGGTCATCATGGATTTCGGCATGGCCCGGCGGTTCGATGGCGCGGAATCGCTGCTCACGCCCAGCGGCGCGATCGTCGGCACGCCCGGCTACATGGCGCCCGAGCAGATCACCGGCGAAGCCCATGAGATCGGCCCTGCCTGCGACATCTACGCCCTTGGAGTCATCCTGTACGAACTCGTCACTGGCTGGCAGCCCTTCACGGGTAACCTGGCAACACTGCTGGGCAGCATTGTTGCGGACGCCCCTACCCCGCCCCGCAAGCACTGCCCCGACCTCGATCCTGCACTGGAGGCCATTTGCCTGAAAGCTCTGGAGAAAGAGCCGGCCCGGCGCTATTCATCCGCGGCCCAGCTGGCGGACACGCTCGATGCGTTTCTGCGCGGCGACCGTTCCACTGCAGAATCTTCTTCGGCCCCGTCGCCCGCCGCACCCAGCGCCGCGCCGACAGGGCTTTTCGGGCGGCTGCTCGGCTCCATTCGTTCCAACCGACGCGGCTGAGCATCTTCACCCATCGTTCCCCCTGCCCTGCGTCGAATGCCACCCATCGCCACTCCAACTGTCACTCGCGTCTCCATCGCCGTTGTTGAAGCGGAGGGGGAATACCTGGTTGGTGTTCGCGGACCGGATGGTCCGCTGCCCGGCTACCACGAGTTTCCGGGCGGCAAGCTGAATCACGATGAGTCGCCGGAAGACGGTGCGGTGCGGGAGTGCCTCGAAGAGACGGGGCTTGAAGTCGTCCCGGGCGAAACGCTGTACCAATGCACGCACGACTACCCGCACGGCCGCGTCGAACTGGCATTCATCCTGTGCAGGCCGACCCGGCCCGGACAGCCGCCAGCCCTTGGCCGGTTCGAATGGCGAACCGCCGCTGAACTGGCCGACCTGCGGTTCCCGGAAGCCAACGCGCCCGTCCTCGCCAGGCTACTGGCCCGAACGTGATTGATCGGAGATGCGAGCCGCCAGAAGCCCGGCTTCTCCCCCTCTCTGCAACGCGGGTCTGACAAATTCCGGGCCGCGCTTCGCATCGAGAAGCCGGGCTTCTTTAGCGCCGATCAGTCCACCGTATTCCGCATCATCTTCTTGAGCATGGGCGTGAGCGCGAGCACCAGCGCTGCGGCGCCGAAGCTGCTGACGACGAACAGGAAGAAGAAGTCGGCCCGGCCACCGAAACTCCAGGGGAGCTTCACTTCGCCGCGTTCGACAGCCTCGACCCGCGAGGCGATCAGGCCGCCGCCGAGATTCGCGATAAAGCTCGACACGAAGTACAGCCCCATCAACAGGGACACATACTGTTTCGGCGCCGCCTTGGTGACATACGACAGGCCGGTCGGAGAGACGCACAGTTCGCCGACGGTGTGCCAGAAATAGGTGGCGACGATCAGCCACATGCCGGCCTTGGCGCCGTCGGGCGCGGCCTTGATGCCGGCCCAGACGGTAAACAGGTATCCAACACCGAGGAAAAAGAGGCCCCAGAAAATCTTGACCGGCTGAGTGGGGTTCATCCTCCGACGGCCGAGCCAGACCCAAACGGCCGACATCAGCGGCGCAAGCAGAATAATGAAGGCCGCATTCACCGACTGGAACCATGTCGCCGGCACGACAAACGGTGTTTTTGCACTGGCGGGATCTGCGGGATTGGTCGCCACCTGCACGAGCGGCACCTGGCGATCGACCTGATCCTTGGTGAACACGTTGATGCTCGACCCGGCCTGCTCGAACGCCAGCCAGAACACGGCATTGAACAGCATGAAGATCAGGATGGTGGCGACCGGTCCGCGATCTTCAGGTGCGTTCTTTTTCACAAACACGACGGCCCAGCCGACGACGGCGACGACGACGGTCGCCATGATCGAGTTCCACACGACCGGGCGGCTTTGCAGGCTGGCGATGCCGTTCTGCAGGGTTGTCAGGCCGCCGGCATGGTAAATCCAGCCGAAGGCCGCGGAGAGAGCCAGCGACAGGCACAGGAACATCCAGGAAATCCGCGAGGCATCGCCGCGGGGGGCTTCTCCGATGCGGCCGAGGAACGCGGGGCGGCCGAACATATAGGCGATCATGCCGAGCACCATGCCGACGGCTGCGGAGCCGAACCCCCAGTGCCAGCCCACCTTTTCACCAAGGGTTCCGCAGACAAAAGCACATAGAAACGCCCCCAGATTGATGCCCATATAGAAGATCGTGTAGGCCGCGTCGCGGCGCGGATCGCCCTGGGGATAGAGCTGTCCGACCATGACCGAGACGGTCGGCTTGAAATGGCCGGTGCCGAGGACGATGGCCGCGAGCCCGGTGATGAACAGCGACATCCCTGCGGCGCTGTGCTCCAGTTCTCCAAGGCCCGAAATGCCAAGGATGATGTGGCCAATCGAGATGAGCGTTCCGCCGACGAGCATCGAGCGATGCGTTCCGATGAATTTGTCGGCGATGATGCCGCCAAAGATCGGGAACAGATACGCCAGCCCGGTGTACCAGCCGTACAGCGAGCTGGCGTCTTTTTCAGACCAGCCGCGGCCGGGGTTGAAGCCGGTTTCATCGCCGGTGGAGGAGGCAATCAGATACAGCACCAGCAGCGCCCGCATTCCGTAGTAGCTGAACCGTTCCCACATTTCGACCAGAAACAGCAGGAACAGGCCGACCGGGTGCCCCAGCCAGGTGGCGCCCGACGGCAGTTCAATCGGTTCACTCGCAAGTCCGGGGGGGACAGCGGCCATGGAATGTCGCTTTCTCAGTTCGAAGGGAAATCGGCAACGCCCCGCGCCGCCGACCTGTCTCGAAGTAGTCTGCTGAGGCTGGCGGACTATAACTCAAGCCACCCCGCCGCCGGGAGCGTAAAGTTCTCCCGCTTTTCGTGCGTTTTTAACCCCGCCGGCGAACGTCGGCGGTTTCCCGGAGCAAGACGTGGTCTACCTGAATCGGATCTATACCCGCACCGGCGACGCCGGCCAAACCGGCCTGGGCGACGGCTCACGCGTCCCCAAAACCCACCCCCGCGTTGTCGCCTATGGCACTGTTGATGAACTCAATTCCGTGCTCGGTCTGGCCCTCGCCCACGGTCAACTGTCCGCCGAACTCAGCGATCTCGTCCGTTCGATCCAGAACGATCTGTTTGATCTCGGGGCTGATCTGTGCGTCCCCCCCTACGAGGGGGAAAACCCCGAGACCGCGCTGCGAGTGATTCCGTCGCAGGTGGAACGTCTCGAGCGGGCCATTGATGCGTACAACGAGCGTCTGCAGCCGTTGACCAGCTTTATCCTGCCTGGCGGGTCTCCCGCCGCCGCCCATCTGCACGTCGCCCGCACCGTCTGCCGCCGGGCCGAAATCGCGGTCGTCGCCATTCCCGAAACGGAGGCGATCAACCCGCAGGTGGTCTGCTACCTGAATCGCCTGTCTGATCTGCTGTTTGTCGTCGGTCGCATCTGCAACGACGATGGCCGGGCCGACGTGTTGTGGACACCCGGGAAGAATCGCTGAACTGCCGCGGGTGTGCGGAAGGGGTCGGCGAAGCGTCCTGATTCGCACACCTCTCCAGAGGCGACTCGCCGTCGGCCCGCGTTTCCTTCTGGCTCGCGCAACACCGTATTGCGGGAGTTGGAACCAGCCGACAGGACCGCAGGACGACAGCAAAAGCCGGGCGGGGCGAGTGTTCGGTCCCGTCGGCCGCTCGGGCCGTCGTTCGGCTGAAGCGGCGCGGCCGCGACCTGAGGGGAGCGCTGCGCTGTCGCCGGAACAGGGTTTGCCAGTCCCCGGGCGGAACGCACCTTCTTTTTCTGGAAAGCCAGCGGGACCATGATTCACGAAGTGGCCGGAGACATACTGCTGACCAGGGCCCAGGCGATCGCGCATGGCGTCGCCCCGAACGACCACTTTGACCAGGGTCTTGCACTCGCCCTGCGCGAGAAGTGGCCAATGATGGCAAAGGATTTCCGGCACTTTGCCAACCAGTGCCATCCCAAGCCGGGTGAGATGTGGGCCTGGGGCGGCTTCAATGCTCGCATTTTCTGCCTGCTGACGCAGGAGGGCGATCATGGACACGGCGCCAAACCCGGACGCGCCACCGAGGCCAGCGTGAACCACTGCCTCCGGAGGCTGCAGCACGAACTGGAGAAAGGGGAGATTGAAAGCATCGCTCTCCCCAAACTCGCAACCGGCGTCGGCGGGCTGAAATGGGAGGAAGTGCGTCCCCTCATTCACAGCCACCTCGGCGACCTGAAGATCCCGGTGTTCGTCTACACGCAGTATCAGCGCGGCGTGCAGGCGACCGAACCGGGGTTATGACCGGCGCGAACGCCTAACGCGCGAGGCTCGGCTGGACCCCCAGCGTTCCCTGCAGACGCGCCAGATACTCCGGCGACTTCGCGGTCGCCAATTCCCGAGCAGCGAGTTCGCGGCGGGCCTGGATCTGCGAGATCAGCGAAACTTCGGCCCGGGAGTTTTCCGCCAACCAGGCGTCGAGCGAGCCGACATGCCGCGTCCACAGACGTTCGTCGACCCGCTGCTTCGCGGCCAGGCGCTCGTGGTACCAGTCGCTGGCTTCCAGCGACTGTCGGGAAAACAGGGCCCGGAGTTCAGGATCGTGGGCGTCGCGTCCCTCGAAGTTTCCGTACGCCATAATCGACAGCAGCGCCTTCAATGGCGGACACGCCTCTTCGATCGAACCATCGGAAAAGGCCTGCAGCGCCACCCGCTCCTGAGCTTCGGTGATGTTGTTGACGCCGTCCGCGAACGCATCGAGATCCTGCGACTCCGGTCGCAGGAATTCTTCGTCGAACACGCGGTCGGGGTGGTCGAACACGCGGCCGAAGAATGTGCGCACGAAACGCGCGGTGATGCGGTATCCCAGCCGGCTCGCGAGCACCCGGCCGCCGCCGTGGTCGAAATCCTGAATCGCTTCGAGATGCCCTTCGCCGATCAGGAATGCCGGGTCGCGCTCCCGGGCCGACATCCGGCACCAGATTTCCGGAACCAGGAGACTGATGTCGTGATCGACGCGTTTCTGGGGTCCGACGTATCCGGCCGCCGTTGAGAAGCCGCCGAGCCCGGTCAGGATCGACGACACCAGCGCCGCGTTCAGGTCGATGATGGTGCGGAGCGCGTTGAAGGGGCCTTTGGTCAGCGCGCCCTCGGAACCCGCGCCCGTTGTGGACGGACTTTTGCCCGTCAACGAGCAGATCACATCCATGAAGAACTCGGGCAGTTCCTGATAGTGGATCGGGTTGTACACGGCGAGCGGCCGGATGCCGGCGTCGCGGTCGGGCGGGTTGTTCCTCCGGCCGATGAGCACGGCGCCCACGGGGATGGGCAGCGGGTCGCTGCTGGCGATGCCGCGCGCCATGCGCAGCGCGCGCTCGGCGATGTACCGCACTTCGGGACGCTGCAGATCCGGACGAATCTGCAGGTAGCGCGGGTTCTTGCTCGGCTTGCCATCGACGATTCGCGGATAGGCTGAGCAGACGACCGTTTCCTTCCCGGCTGCAGCGGCCAGCAGCTCCCGCATGGGGGGGGTAAACCGATCGAACTCGGTGACGCGATCGACCAGCGTCTGAGCCTGCTGCGGCGACAGCGGCTCGTAATTCGACACGAAGTTATCTGGCCGCGACATGTCGAGTTCGGTCTGACGATCGAGCCCCGGATGAATCGCATCGTCCGGACGCTGGAACAGTCGGAACTCGCAGTTCTCCGCAAACTTATAGCTCTCGTTGCCCGAACCGGCGGGGAGGTTTCTGAGCTGGCTGGCGGGAACAACTGCCGACGCCGTGATGTCGTCCTCCGTCTGGATCTTCACGGCCGTGGAAAAGTCCTGTCGCAGCTTGAACGTTCGCCAGCCGTGCGACGGCAGCAGCCCCACTCGCAGGTAGCTGCCGGCGAGCCGGCGTCCCATGCCCTTCAGTTCGTGTCCGGGCCGGCCGTTGATGGAATCGACTCCGAAGTTCGCGCGCCAGTCGCCATCCCCCTGGGTCATGTTGATCGCCTTGATGAGATAGACGATCGGGAAGATGTTGTCGGGGATCGACTTCAGCCAGTCGTTGTAGTCGTCGGTGTATTCTTCGCTGGGAGTGAACAGCTTGATGACGCTTCCCAGCGACCGCTGGGAACTCAACGGCGAGCGACTGGGACGCTGCGAGTAGTCCGGCGCAAACCCTGGCTTCCAGCGCGTGGAATAGTCGTGTTTCAGAATCTGCTCGACGAAGTCGAAGTCTTTCTCGAAGTCTGCGACGAGGATCGGTCCGAACTGGATGTAGTCCTGCAGACTCTTGGAGATTTCGCTTTTGCCGCCGCCGGAAACCGTGCACGGCTTGTGACAGAACAGGCCCTCCGCGACCGTGCCGAACATCCGCCACGCGCCGGTGGTCGGGTGCTTGCCGATCGTCAGCTTGTAGCCCGAGGGCGTGATGTAGGTGACGTTCGGACGCAGCGGAATCGCTGCTTCCTGACCATCCTGAGTCCACCACAGCTGCAGCCGTTCGATGCTCCCTTTGGCATCGTGCGGGATGTACGCCACGCTGGAATTGTGCCGGTCGATCGCGTGGCCTTCCGGCTGAACCACGAAGGCCTCGGGATCGATCTTGATGGCGTCGGCGAGGGTGCGGCCGTTCCCGCCCGGCAGCTCCGCGGCGTCGAAGCTGGACCCGAGGTTGTACTTCGCGAAGGCCAGCGCGCCGCCGGCGTGCTCTTCTTCGACGTTGCCCAGCAGATTCGCCGCGTACGAAATCTGTGTTTTGACCTCCTTCTTGCAGTAACCGAAATAATTGTCGGCGATGATCGTCACAATGACGCCCGAGGCGTCGCGACAGGTCACCTTGAAGGCCTGGCCGTTGTTGTACAGTTCGCCCGAGTCGCGCCAGCACATGCCATCATGGCGCTGGCGTTCGGTGGCAGTGTCCCAGTGGGGCAGTCCGACTTGCTCCTTGCGCAGCCGCGTGAGGTGCGGGGCGAGGATCACGCACCCGGTGTGCCCCGTCCAGTGCTCGACATCGAGCGCCGCATCGCTGTCCGGAGCCCACGGGTCGCCGGGGTTTCCGAAAATCGATTCGACGAAATCGAGATTGCTGACGAGTCCTCCCGGCACAAAGAACCGGACTTCCATGCTCTTCGCGTCCGACACGCCGGGCACTTCCGGGCAGACCAGCGGACGCAGCAGGAGCGATACGAACGAACGGACCGGCTCGGCCGCCTCGGACGTGAGGGGAATGGTCAGCAGTTCTGGCGGTGACACCAGCGCCTGACGGAACAATGCCACAAATGTCTCGCGAGGCACCGCCTTTTTGTCCCCGGGGATCGGCAGCCCCCCTTCGCAGACATGAAACGTCCCTTCCGTGGTGCGGCGGTCGCTCCGCGGATTGTGCAACACGCCGTTGCGCACGCGGTACGAGGTCACAATGTCGTTCGCGTACTGCGACTTTCCGGCGGGAATCGAAAGTTCGCGGGCCACTCCATACCGCGGCAGCGCGAAGGCGTCGGGCACGCGCAGCGGCGACGAACCAGCCAGGTCGGCGAAGTAAGTTCCCAGAAACGCCTCGATGCGGCGATCCGCCGGATGGCGACGGACGGCCAGATGCGTTTTGTTCAGCAGGGCTTCCGCCTGGGCCCGAATTGTTTCGAGTTCGACTTTCGATTGAACGTCCAATCCGCGAATGCCCGCGGCCAATGCACTTTCCGTCATCGTCGTGAAAAACCTCGGTAAGAACGCTCAATCGCGCGGAGGGTGAGTAGCACAGGCGGGAGACGCCTGCAGGCGCGACAGGGGCGGCCGGCATCTTACACGACAGCAGCGACTTCGCCGATTCGCTTGATGACAGACGCCTCATCGGCCCGGTGCGTCAGGCGCCGCCGGGGAAATCGCCAACGCCGATTGCACACCGGCGCCGGGCGCGGCGTTACGTCAGCAGTTCGTGCAGGACATGGCCGCTGACGTCCGTCAGCCGGTAGTCGCGGCCGGCGAACCGGTACGTGAGCCGCTGATGATCGAGGCCCAGCTGGTGCAGGATCGTCGCATGCAGATCGGGGACGGACACGCGGGCCTCGATGGCTTCGTAGCCGAACTCGTCGGTAGCGCCATGAGTGACGCCCCCTTTGATTCCCCCCCCGGCCATCCACATGGTGAACCCTTTGGGGTGATGGTCGCGTCCTTTGCCGTTCTCGGCGACGGGCGAGCGCCCGAACTCCCCGCCCCAGATGACCAGAGTCGTTTCGAGCAGTCCCCGCGCGTCGAGATCCTCCAGCAGCGCCGCGATCGGTCGATCGGTTTCGAGGCAGTGCAGATCATGGTTCTTCTTGAGATCGTCATGCGCGTCCCAGGCTTTGGGACCTTCGTTGCCTCCGCTGTAAACCTGAACGAATCGCACGCCGCGCTCCACCAGTCGCCGGGCCAGCAGGCAGTTTCGTCCGAAGTGGGCCGTCACCTTCTGATCGAGGCCATACTGCCGGTGAATATGCTCGGGCTCCCGGCTGAGGTCGGTGCATTCGCTGGCGCTCGACTGCATGCGATAGGCCAGTTCATAGGCGTCGACACGCGCGGCGAGATCGCTTTCCGCGGCATGCTCGGCGGCATACCGCGAGTTCCAGTGCTTCAGCAGATCCAGCCGCGAACGCTGCCGCTCGGCGCTCACCGAGTCCGGCGGCGTCAGATAGGCGATCGGCTCTCCGCTGCTGCGGAACGGCACTCCCTGAAACGCCGCCGGCATGAAACCGTTGGACCAGTTCATCGCCCCGTTGACCGGCGCCCCCTGATGGTCGAGCAGCACGACGAATCCGGGCAGGTCTTCGCTGGCCGAACCCAGGCCGTAATTCACCCACGATCCCATGCAGGGCCGACCTGCGAGGATCGATCCGGAGTTCATCTGGAACAGGGCCGGCGCATGGTTGTTGCTTTCGGCGTGCATCGAGCGAATGACGCACAGCTTGTCGGCATGCCGGGCCAGGTGTGGAAACGTCTCGGAGATCGAGATTCCCGACTCCCCATGCCGCTCGAAGCGATACGGGCTGGCCATCGCCACGTTTTTCGTTTTGTTGCCCATGAAGGCGTCGGAATCCTTCCAGACCGGAATCGCCCGACCATGCCACTGCGCCAATGCCGGTTTTTCGTCGAACAGGTCGACATGGCTGGGACCGCCATACATGAACAGAAAGATCGCCGCGCGGGCCTGCGGAGCGAAGTGCGGCGCCCGCGCCTGCAGCGGACTGCCGCTGCCCCCCTCCGCCAGCAGACCTTCCCGCGCCAGCAGAAACTGCAGCGCGAGTGCGCCGAACCCGCCGCCAGCCTGTTGCAGCATGTGTCTGCGATTCAGCATCGTCCGCTTCCAGCAATCAGGGGGAGTTACTCGACGTACAGGAACTCGCTGCTGTTCAGCAGCACATGGGCGAGGTCGGCCAGCGCGGCCAGGCGACCTCCCCGCTGTTCCCGCGATTCGACAAAGTCCAGCGATTCGCGCATGCGGTCGGCCTGCGGCAGTCGCGAAACCGTTCGCAGGAACAGTCGCTCGACGACGGCAGGCAGGTCGTCGCGACCTACCTCGGCGATGGCCCGCGCCGCGAGATATCCGGCCTGGTCTTCCACAAACTCATCGTTCATCAGCAACAGCGCCTGCGTGGGCACCACGCTGACCAGCCGGACCGAACAACTGTCGGTGGTCGTCGGAGCATCGAACAGTTCCATCATCGGCATCAGCAACTGGCGTTTCGAGTAGATGTACACGCTGCGGCGCCAGTGAGATTCATTCTCTTCCTTCACGACCGGCCATTTGTTGCGCTGGCTGGCCGTCAGCAGTTCCGCGCGGACGCGCGGCTTGATGCCGGGGCCGCCCGCCTCCAGGTTCAGCTTGCCGCTGGCGGCGAGGATGCTGTCCCGCAGCACTTCCGCCTCCAGACGACGAAGGTTCATCCGCCACAGCAGCTGGTTGGAGGGATCAACCTGCGCCGCGTCGTCCCGGTGGCGAGACGACTGGCGATACGTTGCCGACATCAGCAGCAGCTTGTGCAGCGGTTTCCGCCTACCGTCCCCGGCCGCCAGTCGCCGGGCGAGCCAGTCCAGCAACTCCGGATGCGTCGGGGCCGAGCCGCTGACGCCAAGATTGCTCGGCGTGTCGACGATGCCTGTTCCAAAATGATGTTGCCACACGCGGTTCGCGAGCACGCGCCAGGTCAGGGGGTTGTCGGTGGACGCAATCCATTCCGCCAGCGTTCTGCGGCGCAGCGACGACGTGGCCTGCGGATCCGGCTGCGGGAACTGCAGCGGCTGAGAGACCAGCGTCGCCGGCACGCCCGGTTCGACCTGCTCTCCCGGGCTGGATGCCATGCCGCGCCGCAGGATGAACGTCGGCGGAACGATGGCCGTCCGTTCCACCAGCCCCTGAATCTGAATGGCGGGATCGGCCTTGATCTTCGCTCCCCGTTCGTCCTGCGTTCCCGGCACGAGCCCGTACTTCTGCGTGCCGTTGAAGATCGCCAGCAGTGAGTAATAGTCGCCGGAGGTGAGCGGCTCGGTCTTGTGGTTGTGGCAGCGGGCGCAACCGATCGTCAGCCCGAGAAACACCGTGCCCGTGGTAGAAACCACATTGTCGAGCTGGTCGGCCCGGTACTGGGCGAGGGCCTCGGGCGTTTTTCCCATATTGTCATCATTGCTCGGCCCGTTGCGGCAGAAGCCGGTTGCAATGAGCGACTCTTCATCGGCGTCTTCGATTTCGTCGCCCGCGAGCTGTTCGGCGACAAATCGCCCATAGGGCTTGTCGTCGTTGAAGCTGCGGATCACGTAGTCGCGATACTTCCAGGCGTGCGGCCGGTCGAGGTCGTTGTGAAAGCCGCTGCTGTCGGCGTACTGTGCCAGATCGAGCCAGTGCCGTCCCCAGCGTTCGCCATACTGCGGACTCGCCAGCAGCCGGTCGATGACCTGCTCCCAGGCGTTCGGGGAGTCGTCTGCGACGAATTCCGCGATTTCATCTGGCGTTGGCGGCAATCCGATCAGATCGAACGTCACCCGGCGCAACAGCGTCACCCGGTCCGCTTCCTCCGAGGGTTTCAGTCCCGCGGCCTGCAGCTTCGCCAGCACAAACCGATCGACTTCGTTTCGTACCCAGCCGCCATCGTCGGACACTTCCGGAGGGCCGTCCGGCCGCAACGGCTGAAAGGCCCAATGACGCGTCGCCGGCTCGACTTCCGCCAGTTGACCGCTGATCCAGTCGACCACCCGCTGCGACTCCGCGGCCGAGAGCGGAGGCTGATCTTCAGGCGGCATTTCGCCCGAGCGGATCCGATCGGCCACGTCGCGCCACCGCGCGGCCTGGAGCCGATTCGAGAAGTCGCGTCCCAGGACATCGAGCCGCAGTTCTCCCTCCGTGGTTTCCTCGCCATGACACCCGGCACAATGGCGCTGAAGAATGGGTGCGACCGAGTTTTCGAAGCCATCCTCCGCACAGACAGCGGACGGCAATGCCAGCCAGCCGATCAGGAGCAGGATGAGTGTGCTTCGAACGGCCATATCGACATCGAATCCGGAACCAGAGGATCTGTCCGCAGCGTTCTCCACCGACATCAGTCCCGCGGCCGATCCAGCCGCGCCCCGTTTATTGTGCGGCCCAACAACGATGGATGCCAGCGACATTCCAGTCGCCGCCCGGGGCCCGCATTTCTTTCAAGCGGGCCAGCACGCTGGGAACCGCCGAGTGATCCGCGGGGACAGTTGAAGGCCATCAAAGAAAAAAGTCCCTGATCGCGGCTGTTGTGCGATCAGGGACTTTTGAGCAGTGGAGGATAGCGGGCTCGAACCGCTGACCTCTTGCATGCCATGCAAGCGCTCTCCCAGCTGAGCTAATCCCCCTGGGCAACCGAATTGATCGTCTTTTCGTCAGGAACTTCTGTAATCCATTCCTGGCCCCGGCTGAAGCCGGACTCACAGACGAAGAAACGCCGCCGGTTCCGGCGACGTCACTCGGAAAGCGAACGCTATCGGCTGCTGGCAGGAACTGTCAAGCGCGTCGCCACCGCGGTGCGCGCACATTTCCGGCTTCTCGATCGCCCGTGTGATGGAGGGTCATCCGGTCCGGTCGTCCGTTGCAACGCCGCCTGGCATCCCCCCACAAAAGCCCCGCCGCAGTGCGGCTGGCAGCGGCGTCTCCTCAATGCCCGGGCAAGAGCAGACGGGAGGCCGGCCTTGAAGGTGCCGGGGCGTGGGCGTGGGCTGCGTCCCGGCGTGCCGCTCGGCGGGAGTCTCGCCAATCTTCAATCCTTCCGGAATATCCGGCAAAGTCGTTTGATTCGCCGCGGGGTCGCCGGTATCGTCCTCGTGGGTTTGACGCCCACAATTGCTCTTTCAGAATTTAAGACGTGGGTTTCACGCCCAAACAGCATGGAAGGCCGACGAAGCCCTCCGTAGACTGACCGCCGTGATCACGCCCCCCACCACCTTCATCACCGGCGAAACGCGTCGGACCGTCGACGAACGGTTCCGGCTGCAGCTTCCAGGTGACATGGCGGCGGCCGTGACCGACACGAACGGCGAAACGATCGTGGCCAAGGAGCGGGCAGGGTGCCTCAGCCTCTGGCCGGCCCGCGACTGGCGGGAACGCTGGGACGCAGGCCTCGTGCTCATCAAGCAGAAGATCTCGATGGGCCGGATGGAGGAGCGCTGGGGAGACGTTCAACGTCTCGGCCGGCTGCTCTCGACCCGATCCGAAACGATCAAGCTGGCGAATCGGTCGCGACTTCTCATCCCGGAAGGTTTCCGGGAGTTTCTGGAAGTGGCTGCGGGTCAGGATGTGGTGATTGTCGGGGCCGTGATCTGTGTGGAGCTGTGGAACCCGCGTGCCTGGCAGGAACAACTGCGTCAGGACATGCCCGAATTCGGTCCGCTCTTCAAAGGGCTGACGGAATAGTCGGAGACCCGCCTTCCGGCGGCTTCGATGAACAACAGGCTGCCCTGACGAAACTTGGCCCAGCGACCGTGGAACGGTCGTTTGTGGCAAGGATGCACGCGCCCGGCCCGCATGAGAGAAGGCTCACTCGACACCCTCCGACCGAGGCCCCACACTTCGGTTCACCAAGGATGGCTTTCGGCAAGGAAGCCATTCGACTTTTCTCACGCGGTTCCGGGCGTGTTTTTTTATGCGCCGGGCTCAACGGCAGGGCCCTCTGCCGGTGCGGATTGCTCGTCGGCATCGATTGCGGAACGCGGATTGCAATTCTCGCGACGAACCGTCCCGTCCCCCCTGTCACCGAGGCGCCGCCATGTCCGCTTACCGATTGTCGTCACTCATTCTGGCGGCCGCCCTGACCGGCTGCGCGGCCGACGTGCAGACCACCGACGACTCCACGAAACTCGAGCTGGAAGTCCCCAAGGTCGAGATGAAGGGAACGCCAGATTTCGACCCGAGCACCGACCACGATGTCGAGATCAAGACGCCGCAGACCAGCGACTGACTCTGCGGACGCGATTATTTCGGCATCTTTTCGAGCATCGTCGGAACTTTGTCGTATCGGTCCAGCCGATAGCGCCGTCGCCAGAATTCGACGCTGACGACAGGGTTATCGGCCTCGATGATGTCCGATATTTCGTAGTCGGGATGCACCAGTCGTCGCTCGAGCGGCTTGCCGCTCTTCAGCGTGGGCAACGCCTTGTACTCGCAGAGTGGATCCCGCTGGTCGCGATCCCACCATGTGACTGCAGCGGGAAACCCGCCGACCTGCTGACGGTTGATTCCCATACTCGGGTCGATCGACCAGCGGACTCCTTTGTCGACCGTCACCTTACCCGCCGGAATCTCATCCAGCCTCAGAATCATTTCCGGTTCAGCAATCTGGGTTCGAATCTCGATATCGACCTCCGCGGGCCACGCGGCAAGCTTTCTGGTGAACGGTCCAATGCTCGACACGACCAGATGGTTCTCGAGCGAATCGTGGAATGAGCCGCCAAAGTGCTTCTGGTCCTGAATGCAGACACAGGGCCAGACGGTCTGACTCCACTTGGCTCGTTCGTCAATCCGGAACACAAGAATCAGCGGACGCAGCTGCTCGTCACGTCGCCAATTGACATCGAAGCCATCGGCAGCGGTGTGCAGCTGCTGAATCTCGTCCGGGGTGAGACGGCTTCCATCAGGACGCCAGGCGAACTCTGGCGCTGGGTTCCGGCGACCGCGGACCGGATCACCCAGCCAGCAAATGGCCAAAAGTTCGGGGCGGCGATACTCCTCCACCTTTGCGACCGAGGATTTCTCAGTCGCCTGCGTCGGTTGCTGACAGACCGCCGTTCGGCGACATAAGCACAGGCTCAGCGCGCCGGCCTGCAGGCAGCTGGCAACAAACTCGCGTCGTGTTCGGTTGTGGAACATCCCGCCGCCTCTTTTGCCCGGGCTCCCTTGTCAGCATCCAGCCTATCGAGCCACCCCCGCCCGGCCCAGCAGGTAGCGCTCCAGCGCCTGCCAGTAGGGCTCGGTCGTTTCCATCCGGCAGTAATCGATCCCCAGCGCGGCGCAGCGGGCCTCCCAGCCGTCGAGAAACTCTCGCATCTGCGCGTGGTAGGCGTCGCGAATCTCGGGGACATCAACGCGGACTTTGTCGCCAGTCTCGCTGTCGATGAAGATGCCGCGGTCGATCTCGGGGAGCTGGATCTCATCGGGATGCAGGATGTGCATCACCACGGCTTCCCCGCCGAACTGCACACGACTGGCCAGCGCTTCGGCCACTTCATCGGAGTCACCCAGAAGGTCGCTGAACACAATGACCAGTTCTCGGCGCTTGCCACGGCGGGCCAGTTCATGCAGCGCTTCGGCCAGGGCCGACTCTCCTTTTGGCCGGGCCGTTTCCATCCCTTCGAGCACCCCCATCAAATGCCGCAGGCTGCGATCGGGCGGCATGAAGTCGCGAAGCGGCGACTTATCGCTGCCGGTCGGCCGCTGGGTCATCGAGAACGAAAAGCGGTCGTGCTGCTTTGAAATGAGGAATCCGATCGCGGCGGCCAGCCGGCAGGCGTAATCGAACTTGCTGTCGGGTTTCTGGGGGGCCGTGTTGTTCGCCCCGCGGAAGTCCATGCTGGCAGAAGCGTCAATCAGCAGGTGAACAGTCAGCTCGCTCTGCTGTTCGAAGAGCTTGATGACTAGCCGGTCGGTCCGGCCGTAGACGCGCCAGTCGATCGCGCTCACTTCGTCGCCGGGGAAGTAGGGACGGTAGTCGCGAAACTCGACGCTCTGGCCTCGCTGACGGGTGGCGTAGTGCCCGGAGAAGCGGCCTTCCACCGTTCGCCGCGGCGCGAAGAGCATCTGTTCAAGCCGGCGAAGGTCGCCGACCTGGAGATATTTGAACCGCAGATCGCCGGGGTTGGACGACATCAGGCCAGTCAGACAGGGAAACCGGAAAGGAAAACTACGGGCATCCGGGAAGCAGGCGAACGTACGCAGAGTTTAAGGGGCAGGCTATTGGAGGGGATACCGGCCAGGCGGGTCTGCTGGGGGACGATCGGTCCCTGGTTGCTCAGGGTGCATGGTGACCTTGCGACGTGGCGTGTTTGCGGACATCGCGGCGCGGGGCGTACGCGGGCTGATAAATATTGCTTCAGGAGATTCTGGCAAAAGGCGCGCGGCGAGAGGGCGCGATTTGCGAAAAAACGCTGCGGTTTCGCCAGTCGCTGATTGTTTTTCCGGCGACGGCGGTGGCATGATGGCTGATGTGTCGAGTTCTTCATCGCTTCTGGGTCGCTGACGGGCATGGTGTTTGCGAAGTGATTTTTCACGCTGCTCAACCAGCCACAACTCAGCACCAGCCTGCACTCCAAGGAGACAAAGACAATGACTGTTTTCGAGACGACGACGCGGGCCCTTCCCCCGGCCATCGCGGAACTGAACCTCGAGTACATCGGGCGGAAGCTGCTCGATGACGATGCGTTTGAAGCGAAGCGCCGCAACGGCGAACGGCTGTGGGATGAAGCACGGGTCGAGCGAGCTTTGGGCGAGTACAAGCAGTTTCTGGCGCTCATGCTGTGGAGCCCCGACACTGTCATCGTTCCGTCGGAAGACATTGACGAAGTGTGGCACACGCATGTGCTGAACACCGCGCGGTATCAGGCCGACTGCGACGCCATCTTCGGCCGTTTCCAGCACCACTTCCCGACGTTCGGCGAATCGGAAGAAGTGCAGGAAGAGCACATGAAGGGACGTGAAGAGACGATGCGTCTCTTCGAAGAGGTCTTCGGCGCCGTTCCCGAATCGTACGACATGAGCGCCTACCTGCGCTGCAGCGGCCGGTGTGGTCGCCGCTGCAAGCGGATGTAACAGCTGGTTCGTGCCCCGCACCGCAAAGTGCGGGACACGCTGAGTTCGCGAATCCGAACGCTGGTCCGCCGGCGTTCGGATTCGCTGCATTAGCAGGGGCGGGTTTTCCGGGCTGCAGGGCCGCCTGCGCGAGAGGCGAGCTTTCTCAGTCGTTCGAGGCGACCGAGCATTGCCGTGGGCCGTTGCATCAGCGAAGATTGATGAACTGGCGTTCCCGCGCCGGTCCCACCCGATCCGCACCCACCTGCCCTCCTGCGGAACTCCGATGCATTGCGGAGCCATCGCCATCCGAATCTCTTCGCTCGTCGCGTTCTTCGCGGCCGGTCTGCCGTCGTTCGTGCGCGCGGAGGCGAGCCCGGCCGATGCCGCTGCACCGCCGGCCGTCACCTTCGAAGCCGACATCCAGCCGCTGCTGACCCGCCTCGGCTGCAACTCCGGGCCGTGCCACGGCAAGTCGCGCGGGCAAAACGGCTTCGCGTTGTCGCTGCTCGCATTCGATCCCGACTTCGACTACGCATCGCTGGTTCAGGAAGGGCGTGGCCGCCGGGTGTTTGCTCCTGCCGCTGACCGCAGCCTGCTGCTGCAGAAGGCGATCGGGGCCGTGCCTCACGGCGGCGGCAAGCGATTCGATGTCGGCAGCCCGCAGTACGAACTGATCCGGAACTGGATCCAGGCCGGCGCGCCGCGCACTCCCGCCGATGCGCCGCGCGTGAAGAACGTCACCGTCGAACCGGCAACGACACAACTGGCCGCCGGCGAAGCCGTGCAGTTGCGGGCGATTGCGGAACTTTCGGACGGCCGGACCAGGGATGTGACGGAGGCCTGTGCGTTTCAGTCGAACGACCGGACCGTCGCCACGATTACCGAAGAGGGATTGCTGAAGGCCGGCGCCCTGCCTGGGGAAACGGCCGTCATGGCGCGGTACCTCAACCACATTGCGGTCTGTTCGGTGACGATTCCTCTGCCCGGGACAGTTCCGGAGGATGCTTATGCCCAGCTTCCGCGCAACAACGCGATTGATGAGCTTGTGTGGCGCAAGCTGCAGACTCTGGGCGTGCTTCCGTCTCCGCCGGTGGACGACGCCAAATTTCAGCGCCGGGCCTACCTCCGCATTATTGGCCGCCTGCCGACTCCCGATGAAACGCGGTCGTTCCTCGCCGACGACAGCGAAACCAAACGCGCCCTGCTGATCGACCGTCTGCTGGAGCGTCCCGAATACGCCGACTTCTGGGCCAATAAATGGGCCGACCTGCTCCGTCCGAATCCCTACCGCGCGGGCATCAAGGCGGTGTGGAATATGGACGCCTGGCTGCGCGACGTTTTCCGCCAGAACAAACCGTATGACGAGTTCGTTCGCGAACTGGTGACGGCCCAGGGGAGCACGTTCCACAACGGGGCGGCGGTGATGTTCCGCGATCGCCCCGTGCCGGTTGAAATCGGGTCATCGGTCAGCCAGCTGTTCCTCGGCGTGCGACTCGAATGCGCGAAGTGTCACCATCATCCGTTCGAGGTCTGGAGCCAGGACGACTTCTACGGATTCGCCTCGTTCTTTGCGCGCGTGGGGCACAACGGGCGAGTGTCGCCCCCCATCTCGGGGGATGAAGAAATCATTTACACCCTGGCGAAGGGAACCGTCGCTCATGGCCGGACTGGCGAACCCGTTCATCCCAAAACCCTGAAAGGTGAGACGCTCAACCTTGGGCCGGACGATGAGCCGCGCGAAGTGCTGGCCGAGTGGATGACGAGCGACGCCAACCCGTGGTTTGCTAAGGTGATGGCCAACCGGGTTTGGGCTGAACTGATGGGCGTGGGGATTGTCGACCCTGTCGATGACCTGCGGGCGACAAACCCGGCCTCCAACGAGCCGTTGCTCGACGAGCTGGCGCGCGACTTTCGCGAGAATGGTTACGACATCAAGCAGCTGATCCGCCGGATCGCGAATTCCCACGTTTTCGGGCTGAGTTCGCTGCCGTCGGAAAGAAACGTCTCCGACATCAGGAATTTTTCCCGATATTACCGGCAGCGGATGCGCGCGGAAGTGCTGCTGGATGGCGTCAATGACATCCTCGGCACGGAAGAAGATTTTTCCGCGATGCCGCCGGGGTCGCGGGCGATGCAGTTATGGACGCACCGGTCGTCGTCGATTTTCCTCGACACCTTCGGCCGGCCCGATCCGAATCAGGACCCGCCCTGCGAACGGACCGTTGAGGTGACGACGCCGCAGGTGCTGCACCTGATGAACTCGCCCGTCCTGAACGACAAGGTGTCGAAGTCGGACGCCCGGCCGGCGAAGCTGGCCGCCAGCGACCTGCCGGCCGAAACGATCGTCGAAGAGATTTACCTGTGGGTTTACGGGCGGCTGCCGACCGCATCGGAAGCCGCAACCGCCGTGGAAGTGCTGGCGGAGAAGGACAAACGCCGGGAACGGATCGAAGACCTGTTCTGGGCGCTGCTGAACACCCCCGAGTTTTACTTCATCGATTGAAGGTGGACGCGACATGGCGCTGCATCGCAACTGTGAAGGCATGGGACGCCGCGACTCCCTGAAGCTGGGGCTCGGCGCGCTGCTTGGCGGCGGATTCGTCAACGCCCTCCGCACCACGGCGGGAGCCCAGACGACGGCCGGCCGGAAGACCAGCTGCATTCTCATCTGGCTGGACGGCGGCCCCAGTCACTTTGAAACGTTCGACCCCAAGCCGGAAGCGCCCGTCGAAATTCGCGGCGAGTTCCAGCCGATCGAAACAAAGGTGCCCGGCCTGTTCTTCTCCGAGAATATGGTCCGTCTGGCCGGCATCGCCGACAAGCTGACCATCGTGCGGTCGATCCGCCACGACCAGAACAACCACGGCGCCGGCAACCATTACATGATGACCGGCGCGCCGACGCGCATTCCCGTCGGCTGCGGGGCGTTCGTCAGCTTCCACCCGAGCATGGGCTCGGTGGTGTCGGCCGAACGCGGCGCCCCTCCCGGACTGCCGCCTTACTTTTCGCTGCCGTCCATGACCCGCTCGGGCGGCCCAAACTTCCTCGGCGCGCGGCATGCGCCGTTCGTCGTGGATGGCGACCCGAACAAAGACTCCTTCCGAGTTCGTGATGTCACGATTCCCGGCGCTGTCGCCGAAGGCCGCGTTCTCGGCCGTCGTGAACTGCGTCAGCAGCTCGACAGCATGCTGCGGTTTCACGATCAGGCTGCGGGCGACCCGGTGCTCGGGGCGGATGAGAACTACCAGCAGGCGATCTCGCTGATCACCTCGCCCGAAGCGCTGAAGGCGTTCGACATTCAGAAAGAGTCCGCGGAAGTTCGCGACTCGTATGGTCGCAGCGCCCTGGGGCAGCGGGCCCTTCTGGCGCGGCGGCTGGTCGAGGCGGGAGTGCCGTTCGTCACCCTGAACAACGGCGGCTGGGACCACCATTCCGAAATCTTCCCGGCCTTCAAGAAGCAGGGGCGCGAGCTGGAATCGGTCGTCGCCGCCCTGATTGAAGACCTTGACCAGCGCGGCCTGCTCGAAACGACGCTCGTGATTGTGATGGGCGAGTTCGGCCGCACGCCGAAAATCTCGACGCTGGCCGACCGCAAGTCGCCCGGGCGCGACCACTGGTCGAGCGCGATCTCGGTGCTGGTCGCCGGCTGCGGAACCCCGCGCGGACAGGTTGTCGGCGCGACCGATCGCAACGGGTATTCGGCAATCGAAAACATCTATGGCCCCGAGAACCTGGTCTCGTCGGTCTATCTCAAACTCGGCATCGACCCCGACAAGATTCTGTACACCTCCGCCGGCCGGCCGACGCACCTCGTCAGCGACTCGACGCCCATTCGCGAGCTGATGGGATGAGTGGTCGTTTGTCCCAGACACAAGCGGCGGGGTTTCACCCTGTCGCGCCGATGGCAGCCTTCGCGCTGGCCGCACTGCTCGCCGGCCCCGCGAACGCCGCCGCGCCGACCCTGACGCACGTCTTCCCCCCGGGAGGCCAGCGCGGCACGACGGTCACCGTCAAATGTCACGGCAAGTTCGACTGGCCGGTCTCCATCAGCGCCCCCGGGGTCGAAGCCGTCCCGGGAAAGGACGCCGGTCAGCTGGAACTCACCATCCCGGCCGAACTCGCAGCCGACCGCGTCTGGATTCGGCTGCACAACGCGGAGGGGGCTTCGGCCGCGACCCCCTTTCTGATCGGCAGCCTGAAGGATGTCGTCGAACAGGAGCCGAACAACTCGCCGGGGAAGGCCCAGGCGATTGCGGATCCGGCCATCACAATCAATGGATTCCTCGACAAGTCGGATGTCGACGGATTCGCCGTCGACCTGGCGGCCGGCGAGACGCTCGTGGCAGCCCTCGAAGCCAACACGATGCTCGATTCCCCCATCGACGCCATCCTGCAGGTGGCGACAGAAGCGGGCTTTGTGCTGGCCGAAAATCACGACGCCGTGGGGCTCGATCCCCGGCTGGCCTACACCGCGCCGCAGGCGGGACGGGTGATCGTGCGCGTGTTCGCCTTTCCGTCGAAGCCCGATTCCTCCATCCGCTACTTCGGCAGCGAGGCCTGCATCTACCGACTGACGCTGACGACCGGACCTTTCATCACCCATGCCGCCCCCCTGTCAGTTCCACAGGCCGAGCCGGGGTCGGTCGAAGTGTTCGGGTGGAACATTCCCCCCGGCACGACGCTCCCCGTGCTGCCGATCAACGATGGCGGCACACACGACCGAGGTGAATTTGAACCGCAGGGCGACCTGCGACTGGCGTCTGGAATTCGCCCGGGAATCGTCTTCGCACCCGGTTTCGGAGGCTCGGCCCGGGTCCGCCTGACGCCCTACGCTTCGGCCTCGACCGTCTCTGACGGCTCCGACGCCCCCTCTGAGGCGCTGTCGATTCCCGGCGCCGTCACCGGCCTGCTGGCCCGGCCGAAGGAAGTCGACCGGTTCCGGTTTCCGCTGACCAAAGGGCAGAAGCTGATCCTGCTGGGCGAAGGTCGGGAACAGCATTTCCCGGTGGACCTGCACCTCAGGCTGCTCGACCCTGCGGGGGGAGTGGCCGCCATCCTCGAGGAGCCTTCCCGCAAGCGAGTTCCGCTGCTGAACCATACTGCAGCGCGAGAGGGCCAGTACGAACTGGAAGTTCGAGATCGCTACCGCACGGGGGGGGAGCGCTCGTTCTATCAGGTGACGGCCCGGCTCGATGAACCCGATTTTGAACTGACTCTTCCGGCCGACGCGGCGGTCGTCAGCGTCGATAAACCGGCGGAGTTGACGGTCAATGTGCAGCGCCGCGGGTCGGGCGTCGGACCGATCACCATTCAGGCGGCGGGGCTGCCGGAGGGCGTCACCGCCGAGCCGGTGGTGTCGGAAATCAAAGGGGACACGGCGTCGAAAGTAAAACTGAAGCTGGTCACTTCCGGCGCCGCCTTCTCGGGACCGATCCGTGTTGAAGGAACTGCCGGCGAGCCGACCGACATCCGCCGCCTGGCCCGCACGGCGCCGCGACTGGGTACGTGCTTTGAATCGTTGTGGCTGACGGCCGTTCCCCAGCCGGCCGGCGACAAGCCTGCCGCGGAATCTGAGGCCGGCATGAAAGAGGCGAAATAGGCGATTCGCCTGTTCGTCCGGTTCGCGAGACGCGCCGCCCGCGGGCGCGCCAGCTACAGTGTCCACCGAACGCTCATCGTGGAACGTCGAGCAGGAGACCGGTGCAGACATGACGGCAGAGGACGTGCGGCTCAAGGCGTCGGAAACGAGGTCGGCCAACTGGAAACGCTGGGGCCCCTATCTTTCGGAGCGCCAGTGGGGCACGGTTCGCGAAGACTATTCCTCCAACGGCGACAGCTGGGGCTACTTCCCTCACGACCAGGCCCGCAGCCGGGCCTATCGCTGGGGTGAAGACGGCCTGTTGGGCATCACCGACCGCGAATGCCGGCTGTGCTTCGCGGTCGCCCTGTGGAACGGCAAAGACCCGATTCTGAAGGAGCGTCTGTTCGGCCTCACCAACGGCCAGGGCAACCACGGCGAGGATGTAAAGGAGTGCTACTACTACCTCGATTCCTCTCCGACGCATTCGTATCTCAAGGCGCTCTACAAGTACCCGCAGGCCGAGTATCCGTACGCGCGGCTGGTCAGCGAAAACGGCTCCCGCAGCCGGTACGACCGGGAGTTCGAGCTGGAAGAGACCGGCGTTTTCGAGGACAGCCGGTATTTCGACGTTCTGGCCGAGTACGCCAAGGCGGACACGGATGACATTCTCATCCGCATTACGGTTTCGAATCGCGGCCCCGAGGAAGCGACCATCGATGTGCTGCCCACGCTGTGGTTCCGCAACACCTGGTCGTGGGGCTGCCTGCACGAGGGCTGCGAACTGAAGCCGAAGCTGGAGCGAACGGCGAAGGATCAGGTCGGGGTGTGGCATGCGTCGCTCGGCCATTTCGACTGGGTGGTCGGCCCGGCCTCGGACGGCTCGAAACACCTGCTGATTTTCACCGAGAACGAAACGAACTCGCAGCGCGACTTCGGCGCCGAATCGCCGTCTCCATTCACCAAAGACGGCTTCCACGACTTCGTCATTCACGGGAAGTCGGCCGCCATGCATCCCGAAAACGGAACCAAGGCGGCGGCGCGCTTTCGGCTGACAATTCCGGCCGGCGGCGAAACCATGCTGCGGCTGCGGCTGATCGAGCGGGTCCGTGATCCGCACGCTCCGCTGTCGCTGTCGGTGGAACCGCTCGACACCAGCGAGATGTTCGGCCCGGCGTTCGACCAGGTTTTCACCGATCGCATCCGCGAAACTGATGAATACTACGCCGCCCATCTGCCGGCGAGCATGCCGGACGCGCAGCGGCAGGTGGCCCGCCAGGCCTACGCGGGACTGCTGTGGAGCAAGCAGTTCTATCACTACTCGATCCGCGAATGGCTGGACGGCGACCCGCTCGAACCCGTCCCTCCGCCAGAACGCAAGCATGGGCGAAACTCGCAGTGGACCCACCTGTTCAATCGGGACGTGATCTCGATGCCCGACAAGTGGGAGTATCCCTGGTACGCCGCCTGGGACCTCGCGTTCCACATGATCCCGTTTGTGAAGGTCGATCCGGAATTCGCGAAAGAGCAGCTGATCCTGTTTCTGCGCGAATGGTACATGCACCCCAACGGGCAGATCCCCGCCTACGAGTTTGCCTTCGGAGATGTGAACCCTCCGGTGCATGCCTGGGCCGCATGGCGCGTCTACAAGATGTCCGCCGCCCGCGGCGAACGCGACGTCATGTTTCTCAAGCGGGTCTTCCACAAACTGCTGATCAACTTCACCTGGTGGGTCAACCGCAAGGATGTTTCCGGCAAGCAGCTGTTCGCCGGAGGCTTCCTCGGACTCGACAACATCGGCGTGTTCGATCGCTCGCAGCCGTTGCCGACCGGGGGCTATCTCGAACAGGCTGACGGCACGGCGTGGATGGCCTTCTACTGCGTGACGATGCTCTCGATCGCTCTGGAAATCGCCCGCTGCGATGCGAGCTATGAAGACGTCGCCTCAAAATTCCTGGAACACTTCGTCGAGATCGTCGACGCCATGCACTCGGTCGGCGGCGTCGGCCTGTGGGACCACGACGACGGTTTCTACTACGACGTTCTCAGAACCGACGGCTACACGACTCCGCTCCGCATCCGGTCGATGGTGGGCATCATTCCGCTGTTCGCGGTCGAGGTGCTGGAGCAGGATACGATCGACAGGCTGCCGGGGTTCAAGAAGCGGATGGAATGGTTTCTGAACCATCGCCGCGACCTGGCCGCCCATGTCACCTACTGCCGCTCGGACGCTGACGACCCGGACGACCCGGATCGCGACGATCACCGGCTGCTGGCGATTCCCTCGCGCGAGCGGCTGGAACGCGTGCTGAAATACGTGCTGGACGAGAGCGAGTTTCTCTCGCCGTACGGAGTCCGCGCGCTGTCGCGCGTTCACAAGGATCATCCCTATGTGTTTCACGTCGATGATCGCGAATTGCGGGTGTCGTACGTGCCCGGCGAGTCGACATCGAACCTGTTCGGCGGCAACTCGAACTGGCGCGGACCGGTGTGGTTGCCGGTCAACTTCCTGCTGATTGAGGCCCTCGAACGCTATCACCACTTCTACGGCGACGAGCTGAAAGTCGAGTTCCCGACTGGTTCCGGAACGATGATGAACCTGAAGCAGGTCGCGCGGGAACTGGCGACGCGGCTCACCAGGCTGTTCCTTCCCGGCGAAAATGGAGCGCGACCCTGCCACGGCGGCGATCCGCGATATGCGACCGATCCGCACTGGAAGGACCTCGTGCTGTTTTACGAGTACTTTCACGGCGACGACGGCCGGGGACTTGGAGCGAGCCACCAGACGGGATGGACGGCCCTCGTGGCAAAACTGCTTGAGGACCTTTCGTCCCATCCATGACGCCCCGGGGCTTCCGAGGAAGCCGGGCGACCCACAGCAGAGGCGTTCGGCCGGCGCCCGCCCCCTGCCGAATGTTGTCGGGGCGGAATCGCATGCCCGAGCCCGCGTCATCCGTTACCATCGGGGGACCATTGTCGGGACCCAATCGGAGACGTTATGCAGCGCTGGATGAACGTGGCAGTCCTGCTCGCGGCGGCAGTCCAACAGGCATCGGCGGCCGACTGGCCCCAGTTTCGCGGGCCAACGGCGCAAGGTCTTTCGGACGCCCGGCGGCTCCCGGTGAGCTGGAGCGAAACGGAAAACGTCGCCTGGAAGACTGAAATCCCCGGCCTGGGATGGTCGTCTCCCGTGCTCGCAGGCGACAGGCTGTTCATTACGACGGCCGTCCCGCAGGACGACGACGTCCAGTCGCTGCGCGTCGTCTGTGTCGACTCCCGGACCGGAACGGTGCTCTTCAACAACGAGCTGTTTCGCACCGAGGGCAAGGTCGAGATGCACAAGAAGAACAGCCACGCCAGCGCCTCGCCGGTGATCGACGGCGGTCGCGTTTTCTGTCACTTCGGCCCGCATGGAACCGCCGCCATCGATCTGGAGGGGGCGATTTTGTGGAAGACCACTGAACTCAAGTATCTGCCGCAGCACGGGGTCGGAGGCTCACCGGCGCTGGCGGGCGATCGGCTGATCATCAGCTGCGATGGACACGACACGCAGTACGTCGTCGCGCTCGACAGCCAGACCGGCAGCATTCTGTGGAAGACGCCGCGCGACATCGGCTTCTCCAAAGGGTTCTCGTTCGGCACTCCGCTGGTCATCGACGTCAACGGCCAGTCGCAGGCCATCTGCCCCGGCAGCGGCGCGATCGTGTCGTACGACCCGGCCACCGGCCAGGAACTCTGGCGCGTTCGCCACGGCAACTGGTCGGTCGTTCCGCGTCCAGTGTATGCCGGCGGCCTGGTCATCGCCGCCACCGGGTATGAGAAAGGGAAAGTGCTCGCCATCGACCCTGCCGGCCGCGGCGATGTCACCGACACGCATGTGAAATGGTCGCTGGATCGCGGCGTTCCCTATAATCCGTCGCCGGTGGTCGTGGGCGACGACGTCTATTTCGTGGCGGATGCCGGCATCATCAGCTGTCTCGATGTCCGCACCGGGAAGACGCACTGGACGGAACGCGTCGGCGGCAAGTTTTCGGCCTCCCTGCTGTACGCCGACGGAAAAATATACGCACAGGATGAAGAAGGCCGGGCAATCGTCTTCAAGCCCGGCCATACGTTCGAGAAGATCGCCGAAAACGAGTTCGCGAACGGTCTGCGGACTTATGCCTCGTACGCGGCGATCGACGGGGCGCTGTTCCTGCGCAGCGAGTCGCATCTGTACCGGGTGGGGGAAAAGGCCCGGGTTGCCAGCAACTGACGACGCGCGGCCGGCTCACTGGTCGGTCGACGCCCGATTTTCTGGCGATTTGTTGAGCCACTGGCCGTTGCCGCGGCGTACGTAACAATCCGCAGCTTGTCTTTCCGGGACGTGTTGCGGATGATTCGACCATGCGCCACCGGCCTGGAGGGCCGGATCTGAATGCGCCCGATCTCGTGGACACGCGGTTTCTTTCTGGAGCGGATGCTCATGCTTCGTTTGCGACATTCCCTGTTCTGCCTGCTTGCGGCCGTGGTGGCCGTTCCGCAGTTTGCGCCGCCGGCGGCGGTCGCCGCCGATGCCAGAACGACGTCAGAAGTCATTCCGGTGTTCACCCTGAAGTCGGTTGTTGAAACGCCGACGCCTGAGGATCCGATCTTCGGCGCCGTGGGGACCGAATCGCTGCTGGAACTGACCCGCCGGATGGACAAGGCGGCCAAAGATGACAACGTCAAGGGGGTGATTCTGCTGCTCGATTCGGCCCAGCTGGGGTTCGGGCAGGTCGAGGAAGTGCGGCAGGCGATCGGCCGGCTGAAAGAGGCCGGGAAGCCGGTTTACGCCCATGCCGACTCGCTGACCACCGGGGCCTACGCCCTGCTGTGCGGCGCTACGCGGCTGAGCGTGTCGCCGACCAGCGATGTTTTTCTGACCGGCCTGTACAGCGAGCAGATGTACCTCAAGGGGCTGTTTGACAAACTGAAGATCCAGCCCGATTTCCTCACCTGCGGCGCCTACAAGAGCGCGGCCGAGATGTTCATGCGGACCGGCCCCAGCGACGAAGCCAGGTCGATGTACGACTGGCTGTACGACGGCATGTACGCCTCAGTCGTCGACCTGATCGCCAAGGGACGCGGCGTCGATGACGCGAAGGCGAAGGCATGGATCGACCAGGGGCTGTACTCTGCCGAGAGCGCGAAGCAGGCCGGCCTGCTGGATGCGGTCGAGTTCCGCCAGGATTTCCAGGCCTACGTGCAAAGCCAGGCTGGGGAAAAGGCGAAGCTCGATGCGAAGTACGGCAAGCCGAAGGGAATGGACATCGACCTGAACAATCCGTTTGCCGCGCTGCAGCTGTGGGCGCAGATTCTGTCAGGGCCGCAGGTGAGGAAATCGACGAAGGACGCGGTCGCGGTGGTGTACGTCGATGGCCCGATCATGCTGGGCAAGGCGGATGCCTCGCCGTTCGGCGGCTCCAGCGGGGCCTTCAGCGAGCCGATCCGCAAGGCGCTCGATGAAGCGGCGCGGGACGACAAGGTGAAGGCGGTGGTGCTGCGGGTCGATTCCCCCGGGGGCTCGGCGATCGCCAGCGAGATCATTCTGAACGCCTCCAGGCGGGTGAAAGAGAAGAAGCCGCTGGTGATTTCCATGGGGAATGTGGCGGGGAGCGGCGGCTACTACGTGGCCTGCGGCAGCGACACCATTTTCGCCGATTCCGCGACGATTACCGGCTCGATCGGCGTGGTGGCCGGCAAGCTGGCGACCACGGAAATGTGGGAACAGTGGGGCATCAGTTTCTCGGCCAATGCCCGCGGCAAGAAGGCCGGCATTCTGTCCAGCGGCACGAAGTTCACCGATGACGAGCGCCGGGAAATGCAGGCCTGGATGGATGAAGTTTACGGGGTATTCAAGGGGCATGTGGTGAAGGTTCGGGGCGACCGCCTGAAGAAGCCGATTGACGAACTGGCCGGCGGCCGGGTGTTCACCGGTCAGCAGGCGCTGGAACTTGGCCTGGTGGACCGGATCGGCACGCTCAGCGACGCGATCGCCTTCGCGGCCTCGAGCGCCAAGGTGACCGACTACGACCTGCGGATGCTGCCCAAGCCCACGAATTTTCTGGAGAGCCTGCTGGGAGATGTCGGCGGCCAGAAGAAGGACGAACCCTATCTGTCGACGCCGTCCCTCAGGCTGCCGGCAGTCGACGATGGAGGATTGTCGGGAATGCTGCTGCCGGTGCTGAAGAACCTCGATCCCGTCCGGGCCCGGCTGGTTTTGCAGGCCTTCCAGCAGTTGCACATCCTGCAGAGCGAGCGTGTCTCATTGACAATGCCGGTGTTCGGAGTCTGCAACTAAGCAGATTTCTCATTTCTTCTTCACATCAATCGCGCCCGATCGTTCGTACGGTCGGGCGTTGTTATTTTGCCTGTGCGGCCTGCCATTCGGAATGAAGCGGCATTGTGGCATTCTGCATCGGCGACTGCGGCATGCAACCTGCGAACTGTTGATCGGACGCCCCGGCGGCGTGCAATCGTGAAAGTCAGTCATTGCAGTCTGACGCCGTCACGATACGTTATGGATCGCTCGCTTGTTTCTCTCAGGGAATCTTGATGGACGGCTGTACAGGGCTGATCTCTCGCCTTCGCAATGGCGTGCGAGGAGGGATGATCGCCTCGGTGTGTTTGCTTTGGACAGGATTGAACGCGTTTCCCGCCCGACTGGCAGCAGACGACACTGCTCGACCGGAAGGCATCGTGGGATTCGACCAGGTTGTCGAATTCGCCCGGCGGACCGCTGCGCGCCCCTATCAGCCCTCGCCGGAACTCCCTGCGGGTCTTAAGGATATCACTTACGACCTGTACAAGATGATTTCGTTCGACGTCACGAAGCCGATCTGGCTGAATCATAAGCGACCAGTCTGGCTGGAAACCTTCCACCGCGGATATGTCCACCAGGATCAGGTCAGTCTGAACATCATTGCCGACGGCAAGGAAAACCATGTTCCGTTCACGAAGGAGCTGTTCGAGTACCGCCAGGATGCGAAGAAACTCGACATCAGCGGCGACCTCGGTTTCGCCGGCATGCGGCTGGTGGGAACGTTTCCGGAGTACCCCGAACGCCAGGAATTCGTGGCGTTTCTGGGGTCCAGCTACTTTCGGGCGCGCGATGCGGAGAACGTCTACGGTTCATCGACTCGCGGGTTGGCGATCGACATCGGGATGAACAAGACGGAGGAGTTCCCGATTTTCCGGGAGTTCTGGATCGTCAAACCGCAGCCCGACGACCCGGATGTCACCATTTACGGTCTCCTCGACAGCCCCAGCGTGGCGGGGGCGTATCATTTCGTCCTGACGCCGGGGATCAAGAAGACGACGCTCGATATTCGCGCAACACTGTTCTTTCGGAAGGCGGTTGAGAAGGTCGGATACGCGCCGCTGACAAGCATGTGGATGTGGGGCGATGGTCTGGATGGCCCCCAGGGAGACCCGCGTCCGGAGGTGCACGACTCGGATGGATTGCTGATTGAAGAGCCCGGCAACCGGTGGAGCTGGCGGGCGGTCTCCCGTCAGGAATATCCGTCTGTCGTCCGGATGCCGTTCAGCGAGATCCGCGGGTTCGGCGTGATCCAGCGGGACCGGAATGTCGATCATTATCGCGACCAAGAGGCGCTGTATCATCGCCGCCCCAGCGTCTGGATTGAGCCGCAGGGGAACTGGGGGGCCGGAGCGATCGAGTTGCTCGAACTCGATGCGCCGCATGAGGGGATCGATAACGTCGCCGTCTGGTGGACCCCCGAACGGGTGGATCAAAGCGGCGCGCCCGTCAATCTGCAGTATCGCGTGTCGTTCTTCTCGGGCGACCCGCCTGGGCACACGCTGGGCAAGGCGACGGCGTTTCGCGTTCTGCGCCATGGTCCGGAGTCGATGAACGTCGAGGTGGATTTTGCTGGTACGGCGCTTGCTGAATTGCCGGCAGACTCGCCGCTGACGGTCGAAGTGGCCTCTGTGCGTGCGGCAGTCACTTCGGCGACGTTGAAAAAGAACGACGGAGGCTCCTGGACGGCCAACCTGGCTGTCCAGCCGACCAGGGAGGGTCCGATCGAGTTGAAGGCGACTGTGAAGTCGCCGAGTGAAGCGTTGACGGAAACCTGGAGTTACCTCTGTCCCCTGAATGTGCCTCCCGTTTCGATACCGCCCTGGCGGTTGCAGGAAATGGAAGGGAAAGTGAAAGAATGACCGCGTCTGCAATGAATCCCTCTTCCGCTGTGGCGGAACGTGCCCCGCGACGAACGCCTCGGGACGCGGCACGGTGCATTGTTGGCGAATACCTCCGCGACTGGGGCCTGCGCGATCCCGACGTGATCGCCGACCGCAGCCGGGAGATCGTGGACCAAGCTGAACGGTTCGTGGCCCAGCAACCCGAAGCGTCGCCGACGCTGTCGGAAGCGGCCCTGGGAATTGCCGTGGACCTGATCGCCGCCGCCGTTGTGGTGAAGCCGGACGCCGGCGACACCGGGACGCTGGTTCCCCAGGCGAGCGTGGTGGCCGAAGTGAGCCAGTTGCTCGAAGACTATCCGCACTTTGTCGGGGCGTCTGCGGACGACCTTGATCTGGAAGCGGCCGGCGCGATGGCGACCCTTGCGTCGCCGATCGTGCCCCAGCCGAAACGGAGTGAGATGCCGGCCCAGCCCGGGACGCGTGTCTGGCGAGTTGTTTCGCCCGCGTACTATCAGGGGCTTGCCAGACGCATTGCGCTGGCCTTCCGCGAGCCGGTTCAGGGATCTGAGACCATCGCATGAATGTTTCGAAGCTGTTGTGTTCCGCCGGCGAACTCGTTCGCCGGCCGGGATTCGCGCGTTTCATTCTCTGCGCGCTGACTGTCGCCACCACCGGCTATGCCCTGCACCTGTTCAGCGGAACGCTGATCGGCGGGGGCATGAACATGCTTGAGAAACTGCTGCTGCCGCTGTTCGCGGTGCTGTTCGCGTGGATCGCGCTGTCGTTCTGGACGGCGACGCTCGGCTTCGCCGTCATGATGCTGGGACTGCGCCGCCCCGGCGCCCCGGCCACGCAGTCGACCGCCGCGCCCGCCGGGCGCAGCGCGGTGCTCATCCCGGTGTATAACGAGTCTCCCGCGGACGTGTTCGCCAGCGTGGAAGCGATGCTGAAGTCGCTGGAGGAAACAGGCCACTCCGCGCAGTTCGATCTGTTTGTGCTCAGCGACACCACCAATCCCGACATCTGGCTGGAAGAAGAGCGAACCTGGGCCGCCCTGGTCGGGGAACACCGGTCGGGCTCCCGGGTGTTCTATCGTCGCCGGCCGAAGAACACGTCGCGCAAGGCTGGAAACATCGCCGATTTCTGCACCCGCTGGGGGGCTCACTACAGCTACATGATCGTGCTGGACGCCGACAGCCTGATGGAAGGGGAAACCTTCTGCGAGATGGCGCGGCGGATGGATGCCGACCCGGAACTCGGCATCCTGCAGGTCCCCCCCACGCCGATCAACCGACTGTCGTTCTTCGCGCGGCTGCAGCAATTCGCCGCCCGCGTGTACGGCCCGGTGTTCATCCAGGGCTTCGCCACCTGGGCTCATTACGACAGCAACTACTGGGGCCATAACGCGATCATTCGCATTGCCCCGTTCATGAAGCACTGCGGCCTGCCGGTGTTGCCGGGCAAAGCGCCGCTGGGGGGTGAAATCCTCAGTCACGATTTCGTGGAAGCGGCCCTGATGCGCCGTGCCGGATACAAAGTGTGCCTGGCGGACGACCTGGATGGCAGCTACGAGGAATGCCCGACGAAGCTCATCGACTTCGCCAAGCGCGACCAGCGCTGGTGCCAGGGGAACATGCAGCATATCCGGCTGGTGTTCAGCGAAGGATTTCTGCCGATCAGCCGGTTTCACCTTGCGTGCGGCGCCATGTCGTATCTTGCCAGTCCGCTGTGGCTGCTGTTCATGGTGCTCGGGGGTCTGGCGATGCTGGTCGACCAGCTCGATCCGGTTTCCCGGCAGCGGGCCGTGGCCAGCGCCGCTTCGGTGTTCGCGCTGAGCATGACCCTGCTGATGCTGCCGAAGGTCTACAGCGTCGTCGCGCTGGTGCGCGACCCCGCGAAACTCGCCCACCTGGGAGGCTGGAGCAAAGTCATTTCCAGCGCTCTCGTCGAATCGCTCGTGTCGATGCTGATCGCCCCGATCATGATGCTGTTCCACACCCGGTTTGTGGTCGCCACGCTGATGGGTGAATCGGTGCAGTGGAACGCCCAGAATCGCGGCGAAGGGGGCTTCGACCTGCTCGATTCCATCCGCAACTACCGCACTCATACGCTCGCCGGGCTGGCGGCCGCGGCGGTCGTGGCGGTCGCAGCGCCTCACCTGCTGCTGTGGTTTTTGCCGGTCGTCTTTGGCCTGGTGCTGTCGATTCCCATCACGGGCATTCTGGATAGCGTCGCCGTTGGCCAGTGGCTGGCGCGGCGCAAACTGCTGCTCATTCCGGAAGAAGCGAGCAGCCCGCGCGTGGTCAGCCTGCAGAAGCAGGCGATCGCAGTTCGCGAACACTCGGCCAATCAGATCGATCGCGCGAAACTGTTTATGCGTGTGCTGCTCGACCCCTCATTCCACGCGCTGCACCAGACGATTCTGAGTGCGACCGATTCTCATCTGCCGATTTCTCCCGCGGACCTGCGAACGGCCAGGGAAGTCGTGGACAAGGATGGCCCCGAAGCGCTCCCCGTGCAGACGCGACGGATGATTCTGTCCGATGCCAACGCGCTCAAGGAACTCCACATCCGCATGCGCAGCCGGCAGCGGGGAACAACCACGACGCTGGCCAACTGATCGCTCCACGCGCTGGCCTGATGGTCAGCACGGAATCGCCTGCGGACTGTCCCCGGTGGCGCGATTGATCGGCGCTGACTTGCGGGGCCCGGAGGCCTGCAGGCTGGAACGTGACAGACGGCTGTGGCTGTCCACGCGGCCGTCCTGCCGGCACGTCGCAGTGCAAGGCGCCGCGGGCCGCTGAAAACGGATCGCCGGTCGGTGAAACGCAGGGCGGATCGGGGCCGGGCGGTGTGCGCGCTGTTCTTTCGCCATGCGCCTCGCGATACTGCCGAACTTTCCGTTCCGGCGTGCATTGATCCGTCTGCTGATTTCATGATTCCTGTCCTGGTTCTGTTCTGTCTGTTGATCGTCGCGGCCTCGCTGGCTGGAGGAGCGTTGCCGGCCGTCATCCGACTGACACACCTCCGGCTGCAGCTGATGATCAGCTTTGTGGGCGGCCTGATGCTGGGGGTGTCGCTGTTCCAGATGGTGCCGCATGCGATTCGCGAACTCGGCGCCGATCGGGCATCGACGGTCGGACTGAGCGTTTTTGCCGGACTGGCGACCATGTTTCTGCTGCTGCGGATGTTCCACTTCCACCACCATGACATGACGGGCGCTGAAGAGGACGGGGAGCACGTTCATCACCACGACCACGATCACGATTGCGACCGCCATGGTCCGCCGATCGCGGCGAGCAAAATGAGCGGACTGGGTGTGTTTATCGGGCTGGCGCTGCACACGCTGATCGATGGCGTGGCCCTGGCGGCCGCACTCGAAGCGACGACGTCCGAGCGATCGGCGCCGGGTCTGGTCAATATTGCGTCGGCATCGGCGGGAACGTTTCTGGCGATTCTGCTGCACAAGCCGCTGGATGCCGTCTCGATCACATCGCTGATGAGCGCCGGCGGGTGGTCGGCTCGCGGTCGGGTTCTGGTCAACCTGGCCTTCGCCATGATGTGCCCGCTGGGCTCAACTCTGTACCTCGCCGGCGCCAGCGCGCTGCCCATCGACCCGCGTCTGATGACCGGCACGGCCCTGGGGTTCTCCGCCGGCGTGTTCCTGTGCATCTCGCTGAGCGACCTGCTGCCGGAAATCGAGTTCCATTCCCATAATCGCGTCAGTCTGACGGCGTCGCTGCTGGCGGGCGTCGGACTGTCGTATCTCATCAGTCTGCTGGAAACGGGTCACGTCCATTGATTCCGCAGAAAATACTGATCGTCGGCTGCGGCTATGTCGGCGGTCGCGTCGCGGACAGGCTGGCGGATGCCGGCCACGAAGTGGCGGCAGTCACGCGGTCGCCCGACCGGGCCCGTGAGTTTCAGCGGCGCGGGTGGACGCCGATCGTGGCCGATGTCATGGCCCCGGCGGCCCTCGCGGATGCGCTTCCGGTCGATGCCCTGCTGCATGCCGTGGGGTTCGACCGTGCCGCTGGCATTCCCAAACGGCAGGTGTACGTCGACGGTCTGGCCGGCGTGCTGCGGGAAGTCTCGGGGCGATGCCGGCGCGTTGTCGCCATTTCGAGCACCAGCGTGTACGCGCAGTGCGATGGCGAGTTTGTGGACGAAGGGTCGGTCGCCGCGGCGGAGACGGAAAGCGGGCAGATTTGCCGGGCCGCAGAACAGGAAGTGTGGACGTGGCGCGATGCACAGCCGGCAGGGGTGACGGCGTCGATACTTCGGCTGGCGGGAATTTATGGCCCGGGCCGCATGCTGGCCCGGACCGAGTCGCTTGTCGCCGGACAACCGCTGTCCGGCCGGGGCGACGCGTGGCTCAACCTGATTCATGGCGACGACGCGGCGGCGCTGGCAGTGGCCGCCTTGTTGGGCGATGGCGACCGCGTGACCTATCTGGGCGTCGACTCCGAGCCGGTCCGGCGACGCGACTTTTACGGCCATCTCGCCGGCCTGGTGTCGGCGCCGCCGCCGACGTTCACCGACCGTGTGGAACCGGGTGGACGCGGTTCCGAATCCGGCATCAATAAACGCTGCCAGAACCCGGCCACGCGTCAGGCCCTGGGGGTGTCGTTGCAGTTCCCGACATATCGGGATGGTCTGGCGGACGCGGTCCGCCGCAGCGAGTTCTGATGCCGCGCTAACCGGCATGTCCAGACGACGCGAACTCCTCACCCGGGTCGCTTTTGCGTCACGCGGCCTGATTCGCCATGCATTCTGATTGCTTTTCGGCTGCAATTGGGGTCGATTGTCTGTCGCGCATGCTCGAACAGTCCTGCCTGACGTGGTCGAATGATGTCGTTGCAACTCCTGCCGAGAACGCGACTGTCGAAGCTCGTGCATTCCCCACGGGCGATGGCGTTGGGGGCGATGCTGGTCCTCGCCTGGTCGACAGCCCGTGGCGAGCAGCCGGCGACCGCAGCCGCGCCGGCGGAGCCGACGTTCTACGAAGATGCCGTCGCCCCGCTGCTGCAGAAACACTGCACCGACTGTCACGACGCCGAAACCCGCGAAGGGCGGCTCGACCTCACGACAGCGGAAGGGCTGCTGCAGGGAAGTGAATCGGGCTCGGTGGTCACGCCGCGACAGGCCAGTCGCAGTCTGCTTTACGAAATGGTGCACAGCGGGGAAATGCCGCCCGGCGGTCCCCGGCTGTCGTCCGATGAAATGAAAGTCATTGGCGACTGGATCGACTCTGGCGCTCAATTCCGAACGCCGCCACGAATTGCTGAGGCGCCCCCCTCGCAACACGATGTGCTGCCGATTCTGCTGCTGCGCTGCACGGCCTGTCACGGCGCCGAACTGCAGCGCGGGGGGGTTGACCTGCGAACCGTCGCGCTGCTGAAAAAGGGGGGCGACAGCGGACCGGTGGCGATCAGCGGCGATGCCGCGGCCAGCCGGATGATCCAGCGGATCGAGACGCAGCAATGTCCCCCGTCGGCCCAGATGCTGAAGTATTTCGTCGAGCGTCCGGGAACGACGGAGGTGGAGACGCTGAAGAAATGGATCGCCGCTGGACTGCCGGAAGCGCCCGTGCCGCCGGAAGTAATCGACGGCCTGCCCGATCCGCATATCAAGGATTCAGATCGCGAGCGGTGGGCCTTCCAGCCGCTTCCGAAGTCGACGCCCGTGCCGGAGTTTGACGGCATCGACCTGCCGCAGCCAATCGATGCGTTTGTGTACCAGAAGCTGGCCGAGAACGGGCTCGACTTTTCGCCCCCGGCCCCCCGGCAGCAATTGATCCGGCGGGTCTATTTCGACCTGACCGGCCTGCCGCCGACTCCAGCCGAACTGAAACGCTGGGATCAGGAGCCAGGCGAGTGGTATCCGGCGCTCATCGACGACCTTCTCGCATCTCCCCGGTATGGCGAGCGCTGGGGGCGTTACTGGCTGGATGTCGCCGGCTATGCCGACTCGGAAGGGGGCGTCGCTGAAGATCCGGTCCGCGACACGGCCTGGAAGTACCGCGACTACGTCATCCGGTCGCTGAACGCCGACAAGCCGTGGGACCGATTCCTGCACGAACAGATCGCGGGCGACGAACTGGCCGACTATCGCGATCCGCAGAAGGTGACCGAGGAGATTGTCGACAACATGGTCGCGACCGGTTTCCTCCGGATGACGGTCGACCAGACCGGTTCGCGAACGATGAACTTCGCCCCGGAGCGGATCGGCCTGATTTCCGATGTCATCAACGTCGTGAGTTCTGGGGTGCTGGGACTGACGATGGACTGCGCCCGCTGTCACAGCCACAAGTACGATCCCATTCCTCAGGGGGACTATTACCGCTTCAAGGCCGTGTTCCAGGGGGCGTTCGACGAACACGACTGGATGAGTTGGAAGACCCGCAAACTCGATGTCGCCACTCCCGCGGCCATTGCCGAGCGGGCCGCCGTGAACGGGCCCCTGGAGAAAGAAATCAAGCAACTGGAGGCGAAGCAGAAGAAGCTGCTGGCGTCGTGGCAAGACCGCATTTACGCCGAGGCCTGGCCAAAACTGGATGCGGCCCTGCAGCAGGAAATCGAAGCGGCCGTGAAAGTGCGGACGAAGCGCCCCACGCCGCGGCAGAAGGAACTGATTGCCCGATACGACGACGAATTCCGCCCGACGGAAAAAGTGCTGGCCGCGCGGCATCCGGAATTCGCTGCGGAGCTGAAACAGCTGACCACGGCGCTGGCCGAGCACCGCGGTCGCTTGTTGCCGCCGCCAACGGTGCGGGCGCTGTGGGATCGCGGTCGCCCGTCGCCGACGTATCTGCTGGTGCGCGGGGAATACAATCGTCCGGGCCGGCTGGTCGGCCCGGGAGTGCCATCCGTCCTCGTCCCGGCCGGAAAACCGTTCGTTGCGGAGCCCCCTTGGCCCGGAGCAGAATCGACCGGTCGACGGCTGGCGCTGGCCCGCTGGCTGACCGAGCCCGATCACCCGCTCACGGCGCGCGTGTTTGTGAACCGGGTCTGGAGCCATCATTTCGGACGGGGCATTGTCAAAACGCTCGATAACTTCGGAGCGCTTGGCAGCCCCCCCACGCACCCGGAGCTGCTCGACTGGCTGGCACGCGACTTTGTGAACGGCGGGTGGCGGCTGAAGTCGCTGCATCGCACGATTCTGCTGTCGCGCACCTACCGGCAGTCGAGCGGCGCGGCGCCGTCGGACGGCGGGCCGCGGGATGACGCAGCAGACCTCCGCCGAAAGCTCGATCCGGAGAATGAACTGCTGTCTCGAATGCCGCTGCGGCGGCTGGATGCCGAAGCGCTGAGAGACGCGGTGCTGGCGGTTTCGGGCGCCTATGACGACACGATGTACGGCCCGCCCGCGCCGGTCACCGCGCGGCAGGATGGCCTGATCACCGAGAACGAATCCGCCACGGGGAAGTTCCGCCGCAGCATCTACCTGCAGATGCGCCGAACCGAAATTCCCACGCTGCTGAGCGCGTTCGACTATCCGGACATGCAGCCCAACTGCAGCGAACGCCCGGTGTCGACGGTCGCCACGCAATCGCTCGTCCTGATGAACAACGCCAGCGTCCACCGCCTGGCGCAGCGGTTTGCCCAGGCCGTTTTTGAGCGCTGCTCGGGGCAGCCGGCGGTGATGGTCGCCGAAGTTTACCGCGCGGCCTATCAGCGCGATCCGCGGCCTGACGAGCTGTGGGAGGGGGAGCAGTCGCTGAAACTGCTGGGTGACAGGTGGGTGCAATCGGGGGCGACAGCCGAGGAGGCATCCCGGAATGCACTGGCCACCTGGTGCCATGCCGTTCTGAACTCCGCCGAATTTGCGTACATCGATTAAGGGAAGCGTCGGAATATGAATCAGTCGAACGGCCTGACCCGGCGATCGTTCTTCGGCAGCATGTCGAATGCCGTGTGCGGCGCGGCGCTCGCCCATCTGATGACTCAGGACCAGCTGATCGCTGCCGAGGAGCCGGCGCGGTACGACCTTGTCGGCAAGCGTCCGCACTTTGCGCCGCGGGCAACGTCGGTCATTCATCTGTTTATGAATGGCGGGCCGAGCCAGATGGACCTGTTCGACCCCAAACCGGCGCTCGACAAATACGCCGGTCAGCCGTTCCCCGGGAGCGTTGAAACACTGGGGAACGTGGAGACGGACCGCATCGGGGCCATCATGCCCTCGACGTTCCGGTTCACGCGGCATGGTGAGTCGGGGCTGTGGATGTCGGACGGTCTGCCGCAGACGGCGAAGGTGATCGACGACCTCTGCTTCATCAATTCGCTCGTGACCGACCATCCCAACCACGACAACGCCCTGTACCGCATCCACAGCGGGCGATTGTTCATGGGGCATCCTTCGCTGGGGGCCTGGGTCGCATATGGCCTGGGTTCAGAGTGTTCCGACCTGCCCGCCTACGTCGTGCTGGACGACCCGACCGGCCTGCCGCAGAACGGCGTTCGCAACTGGACATCGGGTTATCTGCCGCCGATCTACCAGGGAACGCGGTTCCGGACCGTGGGAGCGCCGGTTCTCAATCTGACGCCTGAATACGAGCAGCCCACGGAGATCAGCCTCGCCGCGCGCGAACTGCTCGACCGGCTGGACCGGCGTCACCGCGATGCGCGTCCGGGCAGTCTCGATCTGGATGCACGGATCGAATCGTACGCCCTCGCCTCGCGAATGCAGCTCACCGCCAGCGACGTCCTCGACCTCACCCGGGAAACCAGGCAGACGCTGGACGCCTACGGAATTGGCCAGAAGGAAACCGACTCGTACGGACGCCGCTGCCTGCTGGCGCGGCGGATGATTGAACGCGGCGTGCGGTTCGTGCAGCTGTTCCTCGAAAACTCGCCGTGGGACAACCACAGCGATCTCGACGAAACTCTGCGGGACGTCTGCCGGAAGACCGATCAGCCTGTCGCGGCCCTCATTGCCGACCTGAAACAGCGCGGCCTGCTCGATTCGACGCTCGTCATCTGGGGAGGCGAGTTCGGACGGACGCCCACCTCGCAGAAAGTCGGCAACGATTACAGCGGCCGCGATCACAACATGCAGGGCTTCACCAGCTGGCTGGCCGGCGGCGGAGTGAAGCCCGGATTCGTCTACGGCACAACCGACGAGTTTGGACATCTCGCCGTCGAGAACCCCGTCACCGTTCCCGAATTCCACGCGACCCTGCTCTACGCTCTGGGGCTCGATTGCCAACGGGTTTCGTACGATCGCAACGGCCTCGAAGAACGGCTGACCGGCATCAAGGAAGCTCATCCGGTGACCGATCTCTTCGCCTGATGCATTTTGGAATTCCCCTGCCCGTGGATGCGCCTGCATGAGTCTTGATCGCCGCGAACTGCTGAAAGGGGCCCTGCTGACGGCGACCACCGGGGTTCTCGCAACGCCGCAGGTGGCCGTCGCGACAGGAAGCCCGCCGACGCCAGGCCGCCCGATGCTCATCGATGTGAATGTCAGCCTGTTTCAATGGCCGTTCCGGCGGCTGGCGGGCGACTCCCCCGACGAACTCGTCGCCCGGTTGAAATCGCTGGGGGTGACACAGGCCTGGGCGGGCAGTTTTGAAGGAATTCTGCACCGCGATGTCGCCGGCGTGAATGCCCGGCTGACCTCAGCCTGCCGGCAGCACGCCGACTTCCTCGAGCCGTTCGGAACGGTGAACATCACGCTGCCCGACTGGGAAGACGACCTCCGTCGGTGCCACGAAGACTTCGCGATGCCTGGCATCCGGCTGCACCCCAGCGACCACGGCTACACACTCGACGATCCACTGTTCGTACGGTTGCTGGCCCTGGCTGGCGAGCGGGGACTGCTGGTGCAGCTTGCGGTCTCGCTGGAAGACACGCGGACCCGCCACGAACGATGGCAGGCCGCCGATGTCGACCTGTCGCCGCTTCCGGCCATTCTGAAGCAGGTTCCACAAACGCATCTGGTGCTGCTCAACCACAAGCTGCGCGGGCCGCTGCTGGAGAAGCTTGCGGCAGCGCCGCAGGTCTGGTTCGACACGGCCCGCGTGGATGGCACGGAGGGAATCGCCACGCTGCTGAAGACGGCGCCGGAATCGCGCGTGCTGCATGGCAGCCATGCACCGTTCCTGCTGGCCGAAGCCGCCGTCATCAAGTTGACGGAGAATGAACTGTTTGAGGCGCGCTGTCGCGAGCGGCTCACGGACAACGCACGGCGACTGCTAGAGGAACACGCCGAACGGACCGCGGCCGCTCGCCCGCGCCGCGTCGCGCCGGTGCGGGGCGATGCACTGCCCGGACGCGAGACGAAGCCGGGACTGACCACCGACGAAGTCTGGGATTCCTACTTCTGGCCGACAGCCCCGTCGATCGTCGCCGAGATCGAGCGTCTGCTGCCGGTGCTTGACCTGGCCCATTTCCGCCGGGTCTGTCTGTCGCTGCACGTCGGACTCGGGACGGCCGATGCACAAACCGAGCAGCGCCTCCGGACAGACCCCGACAGCGTGCTCGAACCTCTGCGGCGCTGGCCCGATCGAATTCTGGGATTCATCCAGCTCAACGCGAACGATGTCGCCGGTTCACTGGCCGCACTCGACCGCTGGCTGCTGAACGGCCCGATGCTGGGGGTTTACTTCCCGGGCAGCGGCAAAGCGGCGCTGGCGTGCAATCACCCGAATTTCGATCCGCTGGTCGAGAGAATTCAGAAGCTCGGCGGGGTGATTATGCAGCACACCTGGTTCAAGACGGGGGGCAAGGACCACCCCGGAGGCTCCACGCCGGCGGAACTCGCCGAACTCGCCGCGCGGCATCCGGAGCAAACGTTCATCGCCGCTCATGCGGGGGGCGAATGGGAGAAAGGAATCCGGGCGGTCCGGGCGCTGCCGAACGTGCTGGTCGAAACTTCGGGTTTCGATCCCACGTCCGGCTTCATCGACCTCGCGGTTCGCGAACTGGGGGCGGAGCGCATCGTGTTCGGCAGCCATCTGCCGGGGCGATCTCTCGGGACCGAACTGGGCAAGGTGCTGGGAGCCCGGCTGACCGACGCCGAACGCCGGCTGATTCTCGCCGGCAACCTTCAGCGACTGCTCCGTCCGCAGATGCTGGCCAAGGGGCTCGCCTGACCTCGACCACCTGGAGCACGTTCCGAAGGGGGGCCTTGATCGCCCATGAAACGCCGTGAAGGGCGACGGGACCAGGCGACTGGATGTCAATTTCCGGCCGCCGCCGACAGACGCTGCAGCTGCTCGAGCGGCTCGGCGGGCGGGGGTGTCGGCCTGGCCTGGTTGCTGGTCGATCGCCATTTCTGCAAAGCCCGCGCGGCGGCAACGGCCTCATCCCATTCCGCCTTGCCAAGGCTGGTGTCGGCAGCCAGTTCGGGAATCCAGTTCAGGATGTCGTCGAGTTCCTGCCGTGCAACGGCGTTCCCCTCCAGCGTGCTGTCTGTTGATCGCCGTTCGATCTCGCTCACGGCCGCCTGGAACGACTCGGGTTTGTGAGCCGGATGCTCGTGCTCCAGTCGCCCGTCGTCGGAATGGGCGGCGCCGCATCCGCTGATCGCCACGGGAAGTCCGAGCAGCAGCAGCAGCGCCGCGGCGATGAGCGAGCCCCGGATCCGGGTTGATTCGCGTCTGGAATCACGCGGCCGGATCCGGCGCTCAAACCAGTCGTGAGAGAGGCGTTCAATCATGACGTCTGCTTCCTGGTGCTCGCATTCCTCATCGGGGCGGCCGGCGGAAAACGCGGCCGCGTCGACAGACTGGCAGAACCGGCTCGCTTCGCGGCTGAGTCTGGCAGGACCGCTGTCCGTCAGCCGCGACAGCCAGCGCCGCACATCCTCGCCGGGTTTGCGGGACATTCCGAATCGATCGGCCCGGCGTTCGAGCAGGGTCAGGGCTCGCAGCGCAGTGCGGCGTCGCGGCCAGCAGCGCCAGATGATTTCGTCGAAGGCATCCGCCCACCGGCGCCGGCGCATCACCGCGACGACCAGCAGCATGGCGCCGATCTCCAGAGCCAGCCAGTGGCGTCCGGCCAGCGCCAGCAGCGCCGCACCGGCGGCCTGCAGTTGCTGCAGCCAGGTGCGTCTGGGCAACAGTCTGGCGAACCCCGGGGTCGGTTCGATCGTCATCCAGCCGCCGCCGGCGAGGCGTGCTTCCACCCAGAAGTGGGCGTCGCGGGCGTGAACAGGGGTATGCCGGGAGCGAAAATCGTACTCCGCCGGATTTGCGTAAAAGCCGCCGGTGACCTGTGCATCGAAATGGAGGGCCCGCAGCAGCAGAGCCGCGGCCGTTGCGAACAGGTAATCCGGTCCGCGCCGTGACACAAACAGGAACTCTTCCACGGGACTGGCTGCATCGGCCGGCGCCCTCCAGAGCGGGTCGTGGATGAATTCCGTCTGCAGTCGGCGTTCAATGGCTGCCGCCATTTCCGCCCGGGAACGACAGCCCCGCGTCCATTCGCCGGCCAGAGCGCGCCAGCGCTCAGCGTCCAGCGACTCAGGCAGAGTGGACTCGGAATTCAGCGTCTCGAAGATGATCGCGGCCCGGGCCTGTTCAGGATCAATCGTTCGCGACGCGACATGGATGGGCACGAGTTCAGGCAGGGCCTTTCGCTGGAGCCTGACCCGCGGCCCCGGTTCCACCTGGTACATGTCCGGCCGGTCGACATGGTCGATATGCACGCCATGCAGGTTGGGCGGGCTGGGAATCATGTTCGTCTCCATCCGGACAATCTTCAGGGCGTGTGTTTCCGCCTGCGCCAACTCGCCGGCAACCTTCCCGCGGTCGGGCAGCTTCAGCCACGGTTTTCCGCCGATCTGAACAATCGGGGCGGCATCGGCCGCGGCCTCCGGGCTGTCGGCCGCTGACCAGTCGACGCCGTCAAACGTGTCGTAACGCTCCATTCGCAAATGCAGCGGCACCCGGCCAGCTACGTGAAAGAGTGCGTTGCTGGTGATCGAGCGAATGCCTCCCGGCCGGGACTCGCCCGGCGGTTTGCGGCGCGTTGAAAATTCGTGCTGCGCCTTCTGGGTTTCGGTATGGATGTGCTCCTTCGACCGTCGCACGTCGACATCCGAGCCGAGCGCGACTGCGCGATCCTGCGACTGATTCGGGCGAACCGGCTCCTCGTAGCTGTCATCGAAGACGTCGTACAGGCTGGGTCGGTCGTCCGTCATGAAGGGAGCATCTTCGATCGGCCCGAAGCTCTGGATGTTCTCCGCCCCGGCGACAAGCATTTCGCCGTCGCCAATGCCGGCCCGCGCGTAGTCCGAGGAGTCGCCGTCTCCGCCGGAACTGGGAAGAAAGCCACGGACGGCCCGGGCGAGGGGACGGCCGCTGAACGTGGCGCCAAACAAAACCACCAACACGGCTGTGATGATGACTGCAGGGCTGCGCCAGGCCACGCGGGAGGTCGCTCCGCGCGCCGTCAGTCGCTGACGAACTCCGTCCCAGTGCGTGGCGAGCAGCCACAGAATGGCGACGGCCGCATACGCGCCCGCCAGGGCCTGGGCCATCCGCTCGCTGGCGGATGTCGCTCCAAACATCGCCAGAAACATGGTCAGCAGAATGGTGATCGACTGATACTCGCGTCGAGCGCTCAACAGCCCCAGCCCAATCACCACGTTGCGGAGCGCCGCCATGATGATGAGTTCGAGCGGCCGCCCCGTTCCCAGCCACCAGCGGGAAACGACTTCCCAGCCGAAGGCCGACAGGCCCGCAGCGACGAGCGCCGGCAACACAACCCGCGAAGCAGTCCCCGCGGGCCGGACCCGGTCGATGACGGACCCGGCGACGGCGACCGTCACCAGCAGCGCCAGGCAGGCGATGGACGCGCCCGGGAAGAGATCGGCATCGATCGCCGTGAACACAGACGCCGACAGCGCGACGAGCAACAGCGTCGCGATCTGCACGTTTCGGCCGACGGGCGGCTGGTCTCGGAGAGTGGTCATGGCGACCGGTCTCGTTCTGGCGGACGTGCGGACGAAAGCATCTTCAAAACTGTTGTCAGGCCTCCGCAGGCGAACGCTGGATCTTCAAAAGCCGGAAGCTGTCCAGTCGCCTGCGCAGAAGACAGCACCATGGGCTAACCGGCCAGGCAGGCGTTTCGCCAGCGGGCGGGCAGACATTCATCAATCGCTTCCTCCGGACCGAGCGTCAGCCAGGACGCCGGCAGGACTGCCGGCTGACTGTCGAGCCGGGCGGCGTCCGCGACGAGGAGCACTTTCTCCCGGCCGAAGGCGCCGGCCATCACCGCCTGGAAGTCGCCTGTCACCGTGAAGGCGCTGGCGATGCGCACATTCGACGACCGCGGCTGTTCGCGGACCGCGGGACACTCGGCCCCATGCCGCGGAACGCGCGCCAGCGCGTCGAGTGCACGATGCAGTTCGCGGCGCGACTCACCGATGGAGAACCGTTCGGCGCCGATCCGGCAGTCGATGAACGCGTGGTTGCGATGCAGCGTTTCGATCATGCTGGCCGCGATCGACAGGGTCGTTTCGAGCGTGCACCTGGCGCCGCAGGTCCGGTGCGACTGCGCGGCGATGTCGACCGTCAGCGAAACCGCGCAGCTGCTCGGCGCCTGACGTTCGGTGACGATCAGTCGCCCATGCCGGGCGGTTTGCCCCCAGTGCACGCGTCTCAGCGAATCGCCGGGGCGATAGGGGCGGGTTCCCAGCAGATCTCCCTGGTCGCCGACGCGGCGATCTGTGAAACGCTGCTCGCGAAGTTCGATTTCGACCGCGTCCGGCAGCGTGTCCAGCGCAACGCTCTGCGGCCAGACGACCAGTTCCGTCAGAACCTTGATGGACGCTTCCGAGTGGAACAGTCCGAAGGGAAAGCCGGTATCGAGACGCGGCTTTTCATACGGGTACACTCCCCGTTCACCGGGAACAAAGGTCCAGTCGACATCGACCGTGCTGCGGCCGGGAATCCACGCCAGGGCGACGCCTGCCCGCGGGTCGTCGGACCGGACGATGCCCCGGCGGAGGCTGAGGCCCCACACCGGAAGTCGCCGACGATTGTGAATCCGCAGACGGACCACCACCGCCTCGCCAATCCGCACCCGCTGCGAAAGGAACGACACTTCCCCTTCCAGCCCCGACGCCGACAGCCACGGCCACACGCAACCCAGAACTCCGAGAACCATCAGCAGGCCGGAGACCATCAGGGCCAGCGGATTGACCAGAATTCCGCAGATCAGCGAGACCAGAATGGCGGCGACCAGCGCCGTGAGCGGATTCTTCATCCAGTAGAAATATTGATTCAGCCCCGGACAGAAATCCGTCGCCAGCATGCGGTGCAGGGCGTCAACGGCCCTTGAGGCTGGTGTTGCGGGATGGGGCTGATTCATGGAATGACTCACAAAAACTCACACACTCAATCAAACCTGGACAACTCGCCGCTTCGCAGGTCCGGGGCCGGCAGGTTGTTCATGAATCGGGGGGTGCGGTCCCCAGTTCCTCACGAAACGCGCGCGACAGCCGACCATAACTGGCGGACGTCGCCGCCACTTTCTTGCGCACGACTTCGACGGGGTCGCGGTTCTCGACCATGTGTTCGAGTTCTTCGAGATGATCGCGGAAGGAGCGGGCCTTGGCGCGGTGGTAGTCGCTGAGGCTGCCGTGGCGCAAATAGGCCCCGACTTCGAGTCGCCGGTTCCAGCTTTGGCAGAGCGGAATCCAGTGCAGGGCGTGCGGGGCGTTTCCGGAAAGGGCCGCCTGCAGCGCCTCCGTCTTGGCGACTCCCAGTTCCTCCAGGGCTTCGTCGGGCGACGGATAGTAGGCAAAGCAGCCCACCACGCTGCCGGCAATGATCGCCACCAGCGCCACCCCGGCCAGCACCGGACCGGGCACGACGACATCCCAACTGCTGCGCGGGACATCGCTCGCCACCGGAGCCCGCTGCAGCCAGTCCTCAATGACCCAGCGGCGGTCGAGCAGCTTCAGGCCGAAGCCGAGCAGGATCAGACTGCCGACGGCCAGCGCTCCGGCCAGTTCGTGCGGCTGCGTCTCCAGCCTGATTTTCCGCCAGATCTCTGCGGCGTAACCGCCGGCTGGCGGCGCATCCATCCGGAACGGCTGACAGTACGTATCGAAGGCGTGAGTGTGATCGGCGGGCTCGATGTCTTTGGGATACAGCGGTCGTTCGATGCCGTAGGACAACCCCACGACCACCGCCAGCATGATCCCGACCCACACGGCCGCTTTCCGGATTCCATAGCTGCCGCCCATCCACGCGAGCAGCCCCAGATTCATGCCCGCGCCGAACACAAGCAGGATGAACGCGGCGCCGACAGAGTTTCCATGCTGAAACATCGACCCCAGCTGCCCCATCGCCATCATGGGGGTGGCATACGCGGGGATGGCGATCCCCGTCATCATCAGGGGAGAGTACGGGTTGTCGTGTCCCATCGTTCGCTGCAGCGACCCGGGGGGGAGCGCCAGCGAGAGCAGCCCGGTCCCCAGCAGCCCGATGATGATGTACACCCCGGAAATCCCGACGATCTCCCGCGCCATCACCACAACGACAGCAAGGAGGCGGCGGACTCCATAAGGGGTTGGCGGCGGTTCGTCGGTCTCGATTTCGGTGTTCGTGTAAATCGAGTCGAAAATGCTGCCCGAAACCGTCACCACCACCAGCGAACAGAGTGCGAAGGCGAGAATGGTGCCGGGCTTCGACAGCGTCAGTCCGTACAGCAGGGAGAGAGGGTCGAACAGCGGCGACGACAGGGCAAAGGCGAAAATCGTGCCCACGGAAATCGCACTGACCCGCAATTGCCGGACAATCGGAATCGTCCCCAGCGAGCAGCCGGGCAGCACCATTCCGAGAAACCACGATTGGGCAAGCGACGCCAGCGAGTTCGAGCCGAACATCCAGCGGGTGTATTTGCGGCCGAGCAGCCGGTGCAGAATGCCTGTGATGCACAGGCCTGTAAAAATAAAGGGAGCCGCCTGCAGCGAGGACTGCGCGATTCTCAGCAGCAAACCCCACAAAATGGCCAAACCGTCACCCACCACGCGGATCGCTGAAACTGGCTTTCCTGTGCACTGAAAGACTATATGCACACGGTATGCAGTGTATCGGCCATTCGCAAGACCGCACTCGCCTCCGGGCCCCGTTTTTGCCGGCGTCCGTCGGGCGGCACGGTGAAACCGGGCCGGTCGCACCGGCGCCGTCGGGACGGCTCAGTGCAGGTGTGCCGGTTCGAGAAACTGAATGCCCCAGGCCAGCGCCACCCCGGCCAGCAGCGCCGCCGTCAGCCGCCACCGGTTATGGGCATGGAACTGCATTTCCGGCAGCAGGTCCGCCAGCGCGATGCACAGAAACACGCCGGCCGATGCCGCCAGCCCGCATCCCAGCCAGTACCCCGACAGAGACCCCATTGACGCCAGCCCCAGGACGGTCGCAAACGCCGCGGCCGGTGCGAGCATCGCAAAGCAAACATTGGCAATCGTACGCGACCTGCTGCTCCAGCCTCCGGCCTTCATCAGCGTCGCGATCGACATCGCGTCGACCGGTTTGTGCAGGGCGACGGCCAGAAAGGTCCCCAGGCCCGGCAACGCCGACTCATGCCCCGACTCGGCCTTCATCGCAATCGCAAGCGCCACGCCGTCCAGCAGGGTGTGCAGCCCCAGGCCGAAAAACAGCCCGGCCCAGCCCCAGCGGTTCGCCACCCCCTCGCCCGCATGCGGATGCGAGTGCTGGCAATCTCCATGGTGCACATGGCCTTCCGCTTCTTCCCCCATGTCGTGGCAGTGGACATGGAAGGCACGCAGCAGCAGGAACATCACCAGCATTCCCAGCAGCAACGACCACGCCAGCGCATTGATCGCTCCGGCGCCCGCCTCGTGCACGGCATGCACAAATAGGTGCAGCACCGCCACTCCGAGCATCAGCCCGCCAATGAGGCTGATCAGCAGTTCAAACTGCAGGTGCGTCATTCGCCAGCGTCCGGGAATCGCCCCTCCGGCGAGCGAGGCCCCGGCGATCAGCAGCCCGAACAGGGCCAGAACCCCAAGCGGTGCTCCAGTCGCCTCGGCCGACTCAGCTTCCGCCCCGGAGTCGCCGTGTGCGTGGCCATGCGAATGGCCGTGGTCGTGGGAGTGTCCGCCGGCCTGATGCGATCCGTGCCCCGGGTGTGCAGAGGCGGTCTGGCCGACGCCGGTCGCAAGTCCCATCGCCAGGAGGATTGGGAGGCAGAGGCGACGGAGCGATGCGGCCATGTCAGTTGCACACACAATTCGGAGAACGGCCGAGCGGGCAGATCGACCGGCTGCGGGCGGGGTTGTAATTGCAATACAATTGAACATGAGTCCGGCCCGGCTGCCAGCCCGAACCGGCCGGGCGGCTTCGTGTCTACGCAGGACGCTGCTTTTCCGTATACTTCGCCGTGACAGATCCGTCCGTATCGTTCCTCAATCGAGCTCCCAAGTTGAACGCCGCCACTCGCAGCAGTCACGAAACCATTGAACAGTTCAACCGGTACGTGATTCCCAACTACCGGCGCTATCCGATCAGCCTCGTGCATGGCGAGGGGAGCTATGTGTGGGACGCCGAGGGGAACCGCTATCTCGATTTCTTTCCCGGTTGGGGGTGCAACATTCTGGGCTATTCGCCGCCCAGGCTGGTTCGCGCGATTCAGGAACAGGCCGAACACCTGATCCACATTCCGAACACGTGGTTCACCGAGCCGCAGGGGGATTTCGCGGAAGCGCTCTGTTCCCGCGGTTTCGGGAGGGCCTTTTTCTGCAACAGCGGGGCCGAGGCCAACGAAGGAGCGATCAAACTGGCCCGCATGCATGCGACGGACGGCCGGTACAAGGTGCTGACGTTCCTGAACGGCTTCCACGGGCGGACGTTCGCCGCCGTCACCGCGACGGCCCAGCCGAAGTATCATGAAGGCATCCAGCCGCTGCTGCCCGGTTTCATTTACGCCCCCTACAACGATCTGGAAGCGGCGCGAAAACTGGTCGACGACGAGACGTGTGCGATTCTGCTGGAGCCGGTTCAGGGAGAAGGGGGCGTCAACATTCCGTCCCCCGAATTCCTGCAGGGACTGCGCGACCTGTGCGATGAACGGAGGCTGCTGCTGATTTTCGATGAAGTGCAGACCGGCATGGGCCGGCTCGGCACATGGTTCGGCTACCAGCACTTCGACGTTCAGCCCGACATCATGACGCTCGCCAAAGGCCTGGCGGGCGGCGTCGCCTGCGGCGCGATCATCGCGACGGACGAAGTTGCTCCCAGCCTGCGACCCGGCATGCACGCCTCGACGTTCGGCGGCAATCCGCTGGCCATGGCCGCCGGCGTAGCCACGGTGCAGACGATTGAAGAAGACGGCCTGCTCGACAACGTCCGCGAAATGTCGGCCCGGTTTGAGAAGTATTTCACGCAACTCGGCAAAGACCTGCCGTTGATTACGGATGTCCGCGTCTGCGGCATGATGGTTGGCGTGGAACTGGCGACGGCCGCCACGCCAGCGGTGGGGGCCTGCATGGAACGGGGCCTGCTCATCAACGCGACGCATGACACCGTCGTTCGCCTCCTGCCGCCGCTGAACATCACGGCCGAGCAGGTCGACGAAGGCTGCGACATCATCGCCGAAGTGCTGCGGGGCATGACGTAGGGCATGACCAGGCCGACAGCTGGCCTTCGCATCCCCCGACCTTCGGCGGGCCCGGCGCTTGTGATTGAGATGTCGGCATCGATCGAACGTCCCTCGCCTCGAATCATCGAGAAGCCGGGCTTTTCCCCCGACGCCATGCAAATCTCATGACCAATTCCCCCGTCCGTTTTGGCCTGATCGGGTTCGGCGCCTGGGGCCGGCATCATGCCGATTCGATCGCCAAGACCCCTGGCGCAACGCTCGTCGCCGTCGCCGCACGGTCGGACGACTCTGCCAATGCGGCGCGCGAAGCCTATCCCGGCACGGCCGCGTACACCGACTACCGCGAGCTGCTGAACCGCGACGACCTCGACGCAATCGACATCGTCCTGCCCAGCCACCTGCATTTCGAAGTCGCCTCCGCCGCCCTCGAATCGGGCCGACATGTGCTGCTGGAGAAGCCGATGGCGACATCGGTGGCGGACTGCGACCGGCTGATTGACATGGCGACATCGCGCAACCGCCTGCTCGCGATCGGGCACGAACTGCGGCTGTCGTCGCTGTGGGGCCTCGTGAAGAACATGATCGACGACGGATTCATCGGCGAGCCGCAGTATGCGCTTGTGGAGCTGTCGCGCAAGCCCTACCGGCCGGGCGCCGACGGCTGGCGGTATGACATTTCCCGCGTTGGAAACTGGATTCTCGAAGAGCCGATTCACTTCTTCGACCTCGCGCGCTGGTATCTGTCGTCCGCAGGCGATCCGGTGTCGGTGTATGCAACGGCCAATTCCCGCCAGCCCGATCATCCGGAACTCCAGGACAACTTCAGCGCGATCCTGAAGTTCGGCAACGGCGCTTACGCCGTGGTCTCACAGACGCTCAGCGCCTTTGAACACCATCAGACGGCAAAGGTGACCGGCACGAAGGGCGCGCTGTGGGCGTCGTGGAGCGGCGCGATGGACCGTACGCGCCAGCCCACCTTTTCGCTGCGGGCCTTCAATGGCGACGACGTGCAGAATGTGTCGATCGAGCGTTCGTCCGGCGAATTGTTTGAACTCGAAGACCAGATCGCGATGTTCGCCGACGCGATCCGTGGGCGAAGCAGACTCGCCTGCCCGGCCGACGACGGCCGCTGGTCCGTCGCAATGTGCCTCGCCGCGCAGGAATCCGTCGCCAGCGGTTGCCCGGTCTCCTTCGGCTGAAGGACGCGATCTGAATGGGTGGTTCACAAACCGGGCGCGGATGACGATGACCGTCCGTGCGCCGGTCCTGGACACCTGACAGTCATCTCGCAGTTCCGCGCGAGACATGGTCGGGAATCGCTCGAATCATTTTCGGGGCGCGGGCAGATCAGGTGACCGCCTCGAACTCTCTGCGGTAGCCGACGACGCCACGGACGCCCGACAGTGCTCCGGGCTGCAGTTCCAGTGCCTGGAAGCAGGCGTCGGGGACCTCGAAAGGGCAGCGGATGCCGAAGGCGCTCGCGGGCATGAACCCGAACCGGCTGTAGAACGCAGGCTCGCCAAGCACGATGACGGCTGGAAAACCTCGCCGCTGAAGTTCGGCGAGCGACCAGCGGACGAGCTGGCTGCCGTAGCCGCGGCGCTGCTGTCGGGGTTCGACGCCGACTGGAGCGAGCGCGAGCACGGGGGGCTGGGTGGTGCGTCCACCGATTGAGACTTCGCTGCAGGCTACATGAGCAATCACGTCGTCGGCGAGTCGTGCAACGGCGGAGAATGCCAGGGCCTGATTTTCGCGGAGTCGCATCACCAGACAGGCTTCGGCGGGCTGGCCGAAGGCGGTGGTGATCAATCGGTCGATTGGCAACACATCAGCTGGAGCTTCTTCTTCGCAGCAGAACGGAAGGGCCATGCGGGCGATACTCCAGTGAAATCGACGAGTGAGGTGGGAGACACATGGTTGCGGCGAGCGGTTCCGGGCCGTTGCCCAAAAACCACGCGAATCATGTTGACGTCTCGCAACGGCGACGTAGGTTTTCGCACCCTCAGTTTGAAGCTCCCGGCAGTCAGTCGGCGATTGGAATCGCTGGCTGACAGAAGTCCAGATTTTACAGTCGTGCCGGTCGAGCACGCGGCGTGGATTGCGCCGCTGAGTCGAATCAGCCCGTCGCCGTGTTGCCGACGCCCGTTTCCCGGGCGTCGCCGACCACTGCGATGCGGAGTGATCGCTTCTCGTCCGCACGACGCCAACAGGCCTGTCGCACCTTCCTTCTGTGCGCCTGGTCGACCAATGTTGAGCCGCGAGCTTCCCGATGAACATGCAAGGCAACCTGCTGGTCGTTGATGACGACCGTCATATCTGCGAGGCCATGGCGGACTATCTCCGCGCCCTGGGTCATCGCACCGAGACGGCGATGAACTGCAAGGACGCGCTCAGCCGCATTCGCGAATACAACTTCGACGTCGTTCTCACCGATGTCTGCCTGCCCGACCAGGACGGTTTCCAGATTCTGGAATGGGTCTCGCAGAACAAGCCGGAAACCTCGGTGATTCTGCTCACCGGGTACGGCACGATCGAAAGCGCGGTCGAGGCGATCCAGGGAGGCGCCTTCGACTACCTGACCAAGCCGGTCATCGATGACGAGCTCAACCTGGCGATCCAGCGGGCCCTGGGCCAGAAGCGGATCGTCGAGGAAAACCGCAAGCTGAAAAAGCAGCTCGATCAGAAGTTCGGCATCTCGAACATCATCGGCCGCGACTACAAGATGTCGCGCATGTTCGACCTCATCGAAAGCGTGGCCGACACCCGGACGACCGTTCTGATTCTCGGAGAAAACGGGACCGGCAAGACGATCACCGCCCGGGCGATTCACCAGCTCAGCTCCCGTCGCGATCAGCCGTTTGTGGAAGTGGCCTGCGGCGCCCTGCCCGACTCGCTCCTGGAATCGGAACTGTTCGGGCACGTGGCCGGGGCGTTCACCGGCGCCAATCACGACAAAATCGGCAAGTTCCTGCAGGCCGACGGCGGCACGATCTTCCTCGACGAAATCGGAACGGCATCGCCCAGCCTGCAGGTGAAGCTGCTGCGGGTGCTGCAGGACCGCGAGTTTGAGCCGGTGGGCGGCACCAAAACACACAAGGTCGATGTCCGCCTGGTTCTGGCGACCAACGAAAACCTGGAAGAGCGGGTCAAGCGGGGCGAATTCCGCCAGGACCTGTTCTACCGCATCAATGTCGTCAGCGTGACGCAGCCGCCGCTGCGGGAACGCATCGGCGACATTCCCCTGCTCGTCGAACACTACCTGCAGGAATTCAACGAGCAGACGGGCAAGAGAATTCGTGCGTTCGACGATACGGCCATGCACCTGCTGCAGCGTTACAACTGGCCGGGCAACGTCCGCGAGCTGGTCAACGTGATCGAGCGGGCGATCGTGCTGTCGAAGTCGGATGTGATCACCCCATCCGACCTGCCGGAACACATGCGGATCGAAGCTCGCGAGCACGTCTCGCTGGCGGGCCGGTTTGGCAGCGGCACGCTGAAGTCGGCCCTGGTCAACCCGGAACGGCAGCTGATTCTCGAAGCCCTGGAGTCGAACGGCTGGAACCGTCAGGAAACCGCCCGGACGCTGGGGATCAACCGGACCACGCTGTACAAGAAGATGAAGCGGTTTGAAATCGATTTCGAGCACCATGTGCAGTTGTAGTTCGCTGAACTGCACACACGCCCGCCGAAGCCCCGGGGTTGCAACCCTGGGGCTTTTTGCGTTGAACGGGCTTCACAAAAAACGCACGTCGCGGCCGGCGGGGTTGTGACCGCGCCTGCGCCGACTAAAATCGCGGCAGACGATCCGTCTTCCCGAGCTTTCACCCGGTCCGGGCTGTTCCGCCAATTGGCTCTGCAGCCCGCCCCCCACTGCGGACACCACCAGTCCAGGAGTGAATCGATGGCCTACGAACTTCCCAAACTGCCCTACGCCTACAACGCCCTGGAGCCGCACATCGACGCCAGGACGATGGAAATCCACCACACCAAGCACCATCAGGCGTACATCACGAACGTCAACAAGGCGCTCGAAGGACATGCCGACCTTGCCGCCAAGCCGATCGATGAGCTGATGAAGGGGCTCAGCTCGGTTCCCGAAGCGATCCGGACGGCTGTTCGCAACAACGGCGGCGGACACTCGAACCACACCCTGTTCTGGACGGTGATCGGCCCGAACGGCGGCGGCAATCCGACCGGCGAGCTGGCGGCCGCCATCGATTCGACATTCGGCAGCTTCGACGCCTTCAAGGAAAAGTTCAACGCCGCCGCCGCAACACGGTTCGGCAGCGGCTGGGCCTGGCTGTCGGTCGACGGCGGCAAGCTCGTCGTTGAAAGCACGGCCAACCAGGACACCCCGTTCTCGGAAGGCCGGACCCCGATCCTCGGCCTGGATGTCTGGGAACACGCCTACTACCTCCACTACCAGAACAAGCGCCCGGACTACATCGCCGCGTTCTGGAACGTGGTCAACTGGGCTGAAGTCGCCAAGCGTTTCGCCGCCGCGAAGTAATCGGCACAGCTTCTGTTCGATCCTGATGTTCACCAGCACCCCGGCCGTCTGCGAGCGGCCGGGGTGCTGTTTCTGTGTTCAGGTCGACGACCAGGAGGCCTTCCCGGCCGGCTTCCAGTCGTCGACAGGCGTTTTCAGGACGACTGTTGGCCAGAAGCCGTCCCAGCTCCCACCCGGGAGCGATGCCAATTGCTGACAGTGTGGCGCCGACGCCCCGTGGCCGGACACGCAGACTCCCTCCCATGCCCGGTCCCACCAACGACCCCGACCTGATCAAGATGACCGAGCTGCTGCTGGTTCCCAGCAGTTTCCTTGTCGCTGCGCTGGGCACGGCCGACAGCAACCCTCACCGGGCCGCCGTTTCGCTGCTGGGGTTGATCGTCAGCCTGCTGTGGTGGGCCGGCGTGCATGACGCCTACCACCACGCGGGCGACGCCGCTTCCGAATCGACCACTCGCCGGCATCCCCTGCGCACGCGAATTCTTTACCACCTGCCGCTGGTTTTCGCGGTGGGCTGGCTGATTTCCGTCATCGTCCACTGCCTGTTATGGAGAGCGCCGCTGGGGGTCGGCTGAGCGAAACCGTCGGTCGCCGGTCACCGATTCCGGGAAGCCGACGAGGCTCGGGCCGGGCCGCTCTCGCCGGAACCTCGCAAACGGGCTAAACTCCGATTCAGGTCGGAACTGTCTGCCCAGGCTGCATGACGCAGCCGGCTCGTCATTCGGTCTTCGCCGCCCGAGACCGCTGCTGGTGTTCCAATGCGAAGTGAATCGGAAGTCCCGTTTGCTGACAACCCATTTCAGGTGCCCGTGGCCGACCGTCTCAAACGGCTGCCCCCGTATCTGTTTGGCAAGATCAATAAACTGAAGTACCAGAAGCGCGTCGCCGGGATTGACGTGATCGACCTGGGCATGGGCAACCCGACGGACGCCCCGGATCCGGCGATCCAGGAAAAGCTGGCGGATGCGCTGAAGGACCCTCGCAACCACCGGTACTCGGTGTCCAACGGTATTGGCAACCTGCGCCGCGAAGTGGCCAAGCGGTACGACCGCAAGTACGGCGTCCGCCTGAATCCGGACGACGAGGTCATCGCCTGCCTCGGTTCCAAGGAGGGATTCAGCCACATGTGCCTGGCCCTGATGGGTCCCGGCGACACGGCGATCGTTCCTTCACCCACGTTTCCCATTCATAGCTACGCCGTCGTCCTTGCTTCGGGCAATGTCATCGCGCTGGATGTCCGCGATCCGCAGAAATTCCTGCAGAACGTCGCCTACACCTGCGAACACCTGTTTCCGAAGCCGCGGCTGGTCGTCGTCAACTTCCCGCACAACCCGTCGTCGACGTGCATCGAGCAGGATTTCTTCGTCGACCTCGTGAAGCTGGCCAAGAAGTATGGCTTCCTCGTCATCAGCGACTTCGCCTACGCCGACATCTGTTACGACGGCTACCAGGCGCCCAGCTTTCTGGCCACGCCCGGCGCGATTGATGTGGGCGTTGAACTGACGACGATGTCGAAGGGCTTCAGCATGGCCGGCTGGCGGATCGGCTTTTGCTGCGGCAACAAGGAAATGGTCCGGGCCCTGGCGACGATCAAGGGCTATTACGACTACGGCATCTTCCAGGCGATTCAGATCGCGGCGATCGTGGCGATGCGTCACGCCGAGCCGGCCGTTGATGCGATCGCCAAGGAATACCAGAAGCGCCGCGATGTGCTGGTCGACGGCTTGCAGCGGCTGGGCTGGGATGTCGAGAAGCCGAAGGCCGGCATGTTTGTGTGGGCCAGAATCCCCGAACCGTGGGACAAGATGGGCTCGATCGATTTCTCGATGAAGCTCCTCGAAGAAGGGGGCGTCGCCGTCAGCCCCGGGCGAGGCTTTGGCGAAGAAGGCGAAGGCTACCTGCGTCTGGCGATCGTGGAGAACAGCCAGCGGCTGCGCCAGGCCGTCCGGGAGATTGGGCGCTGCACGAAGGCGGAGCAGGCGAAGGCTTCGTAGAACTCCCTGAAACGCATTGAGGAATTCCATGATCGCAAAAGCGATCGCGACTGATGTTGAACCAAGCCTTTCGGAGACACGAGTGGCTTTCCTGACGATTCGTTATCAGGACGCCCAGGGCAATCCAAAGACCGAGCGGGCTCATTTCGTCGACCGAAGGTTGGAATGTCAGCCGGGGCAGGTGTTCATTCGCGACAGATATGTCGGACGGGGCAAGAATGGTACGGTCTATTCGTGCCACTGCGAGTCAGAACGGGAGTGGGGAACGCTGGCGGTCAAGTTCCTGCACGTCCTGACTCCAAATCGGCTTGCACGATTCGATTTTGAATGCCGAATTCTCGAAGGGTTATCGCATCCCAACATCCTACGCCTGCTCGGGGCTGGAGAAGTCGCCACCACATTTCGAAATGGGTCTGTTCCATTTCTGATCACAGACATCATGGATGGCAATCTCGGCGGTCGAGTCGTTCAGGATGGACCGATTTCCGCTGCCGAACTCAAGCCGCTGGCCATCCAGATATGCGAGGGCTTCGCATACATTCATTCACAGGGTGTGATTCACCGCGACATCAAGCCTGACAACTTCCTTCTTCGGGAGGGAAATGTGCGAATCGCGGATTTCGGGTTCGCAAAAACGGTTACTGATGAAGGCGATGCGAGGTTTTTTCGAGCGGACATTTCTGATTCTGCAGAACGCATCGGCCCGCAATCTTTCATGTCTCCTGAACTCGATCGATACGCCGTCGACAAATCAGTACATGTCGACCATCGATCAGACATCTACCAAATCGGCGCCACATTCTGGTTCCTGCTGACTGGCCATCCTCCCCGCGGTGCATTTGACGAAGAGGACTTGCCGCAGGAGGGCCGCCAGTGGTTTGAAGTCCTGGAAACCTGCATGCGGTCACGGCCCGAGAAGCGGTTTCAGGAAACGTCTGATCTTTTGAAGGCCATTCAGACACTCTCCTGATCAATTCAATTGGCTTCTCGTGGGATGCCCTTCAGTCGTCTGCTTCGCGAACAACTCTCGATTCTACCGTTCACTGCGCGATGGGTTCTTGTGGCAAGCCCACTCGGCGTGGCCGTCGGCAGTGCCTGCGCGCTGTTTCTGTGGTCGCTCGAACGGGCCACTGAGTTCCGCCTGCAAACGCCAGAGCTGCTGTTCCTCCTGCCGCTGGCCGGCATGGCGATCGGCTGGATGTACAGCACGGTGGGCAAATCGGTGGAAGCCGGCAGCAACCTCATCGTGGATGAAATTCATGAGCCAGGCGGCGGCGTGCCGCTGCGCATGGCGCCGCTGGTTCTCATCAGCACCATCATCACGCACCTGTTCGGCGGCTCGGCCGGGCGGGAAGGGACGGCGGTGCAGATGGGCGGGAGCATCGCGAGCGGGCTGGCGCGGTGGATCCCGGGCCTCAATCCACAGGATGTTCGCAAGCTGCTGATGGCGGGAATCGCCGCGGGCTTTGGCGGAGTGTTCGGCACGCCCGTCGCCGGAACCATCTTTGCGATGGAAGTGCTGTCGATCGGCCGGATGACTTACCTGGCGTTTCTGCCCTGCCTGATCGCCAGCGTTGTCAGCGATCAAACCTGCATCTGGTGGGGCATCGGCCATACGCATTACCGCGTGGCCAGCGTCCTGCCTGAAACCTCGCCGCTGCATCTGGCCCCGTTCGATCTCCGGATCTGGATGCTCGCCGCCTTTTGCGGCGCGCTGTTCGGCCTGACCAGCACCCTGTTTGCAGAACTGACCCATGGCCTGCATGGCGCCTTCAAACGATTCTGCCCCAGTCCAGTTTTCAGGCCCATGTTCGGCGGCCTCGCAGTAATTGGCCTGGTGTGGATCGCCGGCACACGCGATTACCTGGGCCTCGGCGTGTCTTCATCCGATCCCGCCGCGGTCACCATCGTCAGCAGCTTTCAGGCGGGCGGGGCGGCGGCGTGGAGTTGGCTGTGGAAGCTGCTGTTCACCGCCGTCACGCTGGCCAGCGGCTTCAAGGGAGGCGAAGTGACGCCGCTGTTCTTCATTGGAGCCGCACTGGGAAACTCCTTCTCACGCCTGTTCGGAACGCCGACGGACCTGTTCGCCGCGCTGGGCTTCGTCGGCGTGTTTGCGGGCGCCACGAACACGCCCATCGCCTGCACCGTGATGGCGGTCGAACTGTTCGGAGGCGAGTACACGCTGTATTTCGCCACATCCTGCGTGCTGGCCTACCTGTTCAGCGGACACTCGGGCATCTATCTGTCGCAGCGAATCGGAATTCCGAAGGTCCCGGCCCAAGCCGACCTGGCGGACATTACGCTGCGCGATTCACGATCGGCACGCGATCCGATCCGCAATCATCGGGACTGATGACCACGCGCCGCGCCGACGTGCCGCCAGGTCCGGCACGCCGCGCGGGCGGTTGCGCCCGCAGCTTACTTCTGCGGAACACTCGCCAGCACCATCCAGCCCACGCCAAAGCGGTCCTGCACCATGCCGAACTTCGGCGAGAAGAAGGTCTTCATCAGCGGCATCTGCACCTGTCCGCCGACCCCGAGATCGTGAAACACCCGCTCCGCATCCTCCGGCGTGTCGGTGGTGATCGTCAGCGTGATGCCCTGAAATTTCAGTTCGGCCATTTCATGACACCCGCCATCGGTCGCCATCAAGGTGGTCTCGCCGATCTGAAACTCGGAATGCATGATCTTGTGCTCGGTTCCGGGCGGCACCATGGCCGGATCGCACGGTTCCGGGCTGTCGCTGAACCGCATTTTCATGGTGACTTTCGCCCCCAGGGTTCTCTCGTAGAAGGCGAGGGCCTCCTCCGTCCGCCCGAGGAAAGCGAGATAGGGCTGAACGCGTTGAATGGCCGGGGTTGAACTGGCTGCCATGGTCGTCGATCCTTTCAAAAGCAGTGGAAACTACGGAACAGGTACGGTGGTCTGATGCAGGCTGGCGAATCATTCATGCTGATTTTTCGCGACACGACTCCCGGGCAGTACGAGGCGCTCTCGCCGGACGAGCGCCGACAAAGCCTTGACCAATGGAACGCCTGGTACGACGGAATTGCGGCCGCGGGCCAGATGCAGCACGGACATCCGCTGCGGCCGGGGGGCCGGCTGGTGTCGAGCCGTCCGGGAAACGACGTGTTCGATGGACCGTTCTCGGAGGCGAAGGAGGCCATCGGGGGTTACTTTCTCATCACGGCGCGCGACCTTGATGAAGCCACCGGGATTGCGCGGAACTGTCCTAACCTGCAATACGGCATGACGGTCGAGGTTCGACCGGTGGCCACGATGTGCCACCTGGCGGAAGGCCTCGGCCTGACTTCGATGCGGCCCTGATCGCCGGTTCTGAATCAGGCGTTCGCCACGGTGTCCCATGGGAGGCCGCGGAGCAGGTGTTCCTGTCCGGGCGGAAAATCGCTGGCCTGCACCACCTGGCGAACTTCAATCGTCGCCTCGCCGCGGCCCGCCAGCGACGGACACAGCGACGCCCACTTCACGGCTTCGGCGAGCGACTCGACCTCCACGACCACGAAGCCGGCGATCATTTCCTTGGTCTCGCTGAACGGTCCATCGGTGACGGTGAATTTCCCATCGCGGGCGTGGACGCGGGCGCCGTGCGCCGACGACAGCAGGCCGTCGCCGGCGACGTACACGCCAGCCGACTGCAGGGCCGCCTTGTACTGGCCCATCGCCGCCAGCATTTCAGGGGGCGGGGTGCGGGCGGCTTCCGTCAGATCATCAGACTTTCGCAGCAGCATGAATCGCATGGCAGTGGATGTCGTGTGAGAGTGGCTGGCGGGTCAGTCGTTCGCTTCGGCCAGTTGCTTCAGGTGCGTCAGGCCGTCCTCGAACTGCGGGCCGCACATGTCGTCCATGGAGATGAACACCTGAATAATCTTCCCCGGGAAGGTGTTGGGGCCGTGCATGGCCCAGGTGACGCGAGTGCCCTCGGCCTCGGGAGTGAACACGAACTCGGCCACGTTCCGGGCCGCCATGGGGCGAATGAACTCCAGCGTGGTGACGATTCTGTCCGGAGTTGATTCGGTGATCTCAAGTCGGCCGGCTCCGATGTTGTTGTCGCCGTCCCAGGCATACTTCGCGCCGACGCCGGTGTCGGCGCCGGAGTATTCGCGGGTCATGTCGGGGTCGAGTTTCTCGAAGGGTGACCAGTCGACCCAGTTCTTCAGATCGTTGATGTGGGGCGCGATCCTTTCAGGCGGCGCCTTCACGAGGATGGATCGTTCGACGCGGAATGTCGCTGGTCTGGTCGCGGCAGCGACGAGGATGCCTCCCGTCGTCAGCACGAGGCCGACGACGAGCGTCAGCAGGATTGTTTTGACGGCCGACCGCTTTCGGGTCGGGGGTTCCACAGGAGTTGCGGTTGTCGTCATGGGGTCAGCCTGTTGGTGAGAAGTGTTCGCACAGGGCGGGAGCGTCCGGGACGGCGCTCTACTTCGCGGTGATCTGCTCCCGCAGGCGTTCTTCCTGAGCCCGCAGTTCGGGAGTGAACTCGTCGCCGAAGTCGTCCATTTCGAAGACGGGCCGAATCTCGATGTCCGAATCGCCCACATGCGGGTTCGGGCAGCGTTTCACCCACTCCACGGCCTCGTCCATCGAGCGCACCTGCCACAGCCAGAAACCGGCGATCAGCTCTTTTGTTTCGGCAAACGGTCCATCAGTGACCGTCCGGCTCTTGCCTGAGAAGTGAACCCGCTTCCCCTTCGAGGAGGGATGGAGCCCTTCGCCTGCGAGCATGATGCCGGCCTTCACGAGCTCTTCGTTGTAGTTGCCCATGTCGCGCAGCAGTTGCTCGTCCGGCATCATGCTGGCTTCCGATTCCTGGTTCGCTTTCACAATGACCATGACGCGCATGGGATGCCTCCTGAATGGGACGTGATTGTGGTTTGTGTTTGACGCCGGCTTTCATCAAGGCGACGAGCGAGCCCACCCCGGATCGACAGCCTGGCACGGGAATTTTTCCGGATGCCGCAAGCGGTTTGCCCGCATGGCGTTGCAGCAGCAGGGAGAACGACCGCGACTGACAGCCCGCGCCAGATTGAATTTCTATTCCATGTCTTCCGGTCGCACCCAGGCCGGGTCGTCGTCCTGGTTGAACATTCGCGTATAGCTGTCAAACCGCAGCGGCGAGATTTCTCCGCGGTCGACGGCCGCCTGCACGGCACATTCCTGCTCGACCACATGCGAGCAGGAGGCGAACCGGCAACCGGGAACGTAAGGACGGAATTCCGGAAACAGTCCTTCCAGTTCGCCGGGGGCGACATCCCAGAGCATCAACTGCCGGATGCCGGGCGTGTCGACGACCCAGCCGCCGCCATCCAGCCGGAACAGTTCCGCCACGCGGGTGGTATGCGTTCCCTTGCCGGTTTCCTCCGAGACTCCGCCCGTTGGCCGGTCGAAGCCGGGCTGCACGCAGTTGAGGAGCGACGATTTTCCGACGCCGCTTTGCCCGGCCACGACGCTCTGATGCCCAACCAGCCGCCGGCGCAGTTCATCGATGCCCAGCCCCAGGCGGGCGCTCACGAGCACCACGTCGTAGCCGATGCGGGCGTACTGCCCGGCGATCGGCTGCAGCAGCACCGGGTTCACCAGGTCGGCCTTGTTGATGCAGACAATCCCGCGGACGCCTCCCTTTTCGGCGCCGACGAGGAAGCGATCGACCACCCCCAGTTTCAACGGCGGATCATCGGCCGAGACGACAATCACCGCCTGATCGACATTGGCGGTGAGGATCTGCTGAAACCGGCCCGACTGGCGCGAGATCGTCGACGTGCGCGGCTCGATGCGCTCGATGACTCCCGCTTCTCCCTCGGTTGGCCGCACGAGCACTCGGTCGCCAGCGACGACGAGGTTGCGGGTTTCGCGCTGGCGCGTTCGCAGCACGCGACGGACGGAGCAGTGACGGACCGTTCCGTCATCGAGCATGACGGCCGAATGATTGGCTCCAACCGTCCACAGCACGCGGCCGGGCAGGCACTCGCCGAGGTCCACATCCCGCAGCCCATCGGGATTGTCCGACGACGTAATGACGGTCCGGTGACGGGTCAGGTCTCCCTTGCCGGAGAGCCGCTCGGAGCTGACGGCGTCGGCCGACTCGTCCTCGCCGGCTTTCGTCCAGTTGTTCCGTCGCGGCCGGCCCGTACGGTTCTTTCGAAACGAAACGCGAATCTTGCGTTTGTCGTCGCGGGGCACGTTTACTCGTCGTCCATCAGCCAGGCGGCGGCGGCGTCTTCGTCCGCCGAGAACCGGCCAGTGGCGGGCGCGGCTCCGGCGCGTTTGGCGGCCGGCGGCAGAGCCGGGGCGCGACGCTTCTGTTCGCGCCGGGCCTCAAGGCCGGCCTTCTCCATCAGACTCATTGCGAACGGGCTTTCGTCCACCGGCGGCGGCGCGTCTGCCTGCGGCTGATACTCGATCGCGAAATGGTGCTTTGCGATCGCCAGCACATCCCCCGGCAGCAGGAACTTGGCGTCCACCCGTTCGCCATTCACCTTGATGCCGTTCCGGCTGCGCAGATCGCGAACGTGCCAGTAGCCGTTCTGCAGCTCGAGCTGGCAATGGTGCGACGAGATGTTGGGATACTCGAGCACGATGTCGCAGCCGTCGCGACGCCCGATGACGAGATTCGCCTTGGGCAGGGGAATCGGATCGCCGCCGCCGCGCGGCACCAGCTGGCCCAAATCCAACGATGACTGCATATGAGAAGATCCACTCGCTCGACCCGCCAGCGTAAGGGAAGCGCTGCGGTCGCTCAGGGCGCCGCTGGCGGAACCGCACAACGGCTGACAGGGACTCCTTTAACCTGTCGATCGAATCTACCCGTGCCCTGCAGGGAAGTCAAACTGGTGTTTTTCCAGTTCCGATATCGACCGGGCAACCGTGGGCGACGCCCGGCATTGCAAGTCGCAACCCCCACCGGGGCCGCCCGGCGCCGGCCTCAACAAGAGTGCGGCGGGCCGGGTGATTTCGCGGCTCGACCGGCGAATTCGGCCGGTGCGACCGCCAAATCACAGTGTGGAACTGCCCTAAGTCGTGTCGATACGGAGACCCGGGGGCGCCGGACGCGTTTCCGTCTGGAACTGCTGGTGCTCGCCGGCGTAAGGATTCCCTTTCCAGCAACGCCAATCGCCTGGTCCCGCGGAAGGATGCCGCGATGCAACGTCGCCAGTTTCTCAATCGCCTCATTCTCGTCGCCGCTCCCGGCGCGATCGCCCTCGGCTGTCGCGGCCGGCAGGTGGCCCACGTCCTGACCGACCAGCAGGACATGGTCGGCAGCCACGAAGCCGGCGCCGAAACCTGGCGGCCGCTCGTCGCCGAAGCGACCACCCGGCTGCTTGCCAATCAGCAGGTCGAGATCCAGCAGATCGCCCACACCGGCGGCCTGCCCCCCGCCGACGTGCGGAAACGCATCTGCTTCGTGGGCGTTGAGAACAAGAGCCAGGAAGAACTGGGCGACTACCGCGAGCAGCTGTACGAGCAGATCGACACGCTCATCAACGAGTCGAAAACCTTTGCCGTCGTCAACAGGCGGTTTGTTGAGGCCGGCCTGCGGCAGGCTGGGCTCCGGCCGGATGACCTGTTCGTTCCCAATAACCGGCGGAATTTCGTCGCCGTGATGGAACAGCTTGAGCAGCCGTTTGAATACGTGCTGTTCGCCAAAGTGACGAGCGGCACCACCGACAACAATGGCGACTACCAGCGCGACTATCTGCTGACCCTGGAACTTGTGAATGTGCTGACGGGCGATTTCACCAAGGAATCGGCCGAACTGCGAAAGGGCTATCACAAGTCGAAACTGTCGAAGCTGCGGAACTATGGCGTCTGACTCCGGCAGTCTGTCCGGCCGGCGGGCCGCCAGAACCATCCGCCCCGTTGCGGCGGCCTGCCTCTGGCTAGGCGCTGTGCTGCTGTCTGTCGCGTCGCCGGGATGCGCCAGCTACGCCGACCGCGTCGCCCCGGTTCAGAAACACTTTCTCACCGGCGACATGGCGTCCGCGCGGACCGAGATCGATCTGCTGCTGAAGAAACCAAAACGCGATGCGGATGCGCTGCTGCTCGATCAGGCCATGATCGAACTGGCCGCCGGCCGGCCCAAGGACGCGGAACGCCTGCTGCGAACGGTGCGCGACCGGTTCGATCATCTCGAACAGAAAAGTGCCGCCGAAGCGGTGACGTCGATGCTGACCGACGATACGCGCCTTGCCTACGCCGGTGAAGATCACGAAAAGGTGCTCGTTCGGGCGTTTCTGGCGCTCTCGAATCTGATGTCCGACGGCGGCGACGCCGAGGCCTACTCGCTGCAGGTCAGCGCCAAACAACAGGAACTGATCACCCGGGCCGGCGGGCTGGAGGAGCATCCGGAACTGGCGTCGTCGCAGGTCGCCCTTGGTCCTTACCTGCGCGCCATGCTGCAGGAAGAGTCGCGTCTCGATGCCGATGAAGTCATCCGGAACCGGGCGATGGTCGCCAGCTGGCAGCCCGACTTTCGTGACGCCCAGGTCGACCTCGCACGGGCCGAGTCGACAGCCCACTGTGCGCCGGGAAACGGTGTGATCTACCTGTTCGCGCTCGTCGGCCGCGGGCCCTCCCGGCAGGAACGCCTTGAGATCCCGACGCAGGCCGCGCTGCTGGTGGCCGATCGCATCGTCAGCGCTGTCGGCAAGCACGAATTGCCGCCGACGATCGCGCCGATCCGGGTGCCAGTGGTGGTGCGTCGCAACAACCGGATTGATCACCTGCAGGTCGCCGTTGACGACCAGCCGACCGGCGCAACGGCCACGCTGGTGGATGTCGGCCTGCTGGCGGAGACGCACTTCCAAGCGAAGTCGCCTGAAATCATCGGCCGGGCGGTCGCCCGGAGGGTGCTGAAGAAAGCGACCGTGTATGCCGCCAAAGAGGTGACAGGAGCTGCATCGGCCCCTGGACTCGACATCGCCCTCACACTGGCCGGGGTGGCCTGGGAAGCGACCGAGGCCCCCGACACCCGCTGCTGGAGCCTGCTGCCCGACAAAATCCAGGTCCTCCGCATCGAAGCGCCCGCTGGAGAACACGAAATCACGCTGACGCCCGCCGACAAATACGGCCGGTTCGGCTACCCGGCCGTGGCGAAAGTCGGCGTGACGGCCGGCCGGAACACCAGTGTTCTGGTCAACTTTCCCGATTCGCACCTTGTGGGAAAAGTGCTGACCAGCCAGCAGACGGCCGTTGCGACGCCCGCCTTCATGAATGGCGCCCCCGGCGTGGAATTGTCACCGGCGCGCGCCACCGAGGCGGCGATTGTCGGGATCGAAACGTTCGAGACCCGTTGATTGGCACGGCGTCCCGGACGACTCTTCTTTACACCTGTCGCGACAACCTGTTATCACCGACGCGGCGAACTCCGTCAGATGCGGAGAACAGGGAACGCAGGGAGACGCCGCAGTCGACTCCCGGGGTTCCAGCGCCGATCACTGCTGCGTTGCGAAAGGATTCAGAAGATGGGTGTCCCGGTCTCTCAGATGTGGACCGTCGCGAGCTACGTCGTCCGGCAGAAGCTCCGCGGCCGGAAGCGTTATCCGCTCGTCCTCATGCTGGAGCCGCTGTTTCGCTGCAATCTCGCCTGTGCTGGCTGTGGAAAGATCCAGTACCCGGTGGAAACGCTGAAAAAGAACCTCTCGCCCGAGCAGTGTTTCCGGGCTGTTGAAGAATGCGGCGCACCGGTCGTCTCAATTCCCGGCGGCGAACCGCTGCTGCATCCGCAGATCCACGAGATCGTCGAAGGGCTCGTCGCGCGGAAGAAATACATCTACCTCTGCACCAATGCGCTGCTGCTCGAGAAGCATCTCGACCGGTTCCAGCCGTCGAAGTATCTGTCGTTCTCGATCCATCTCGATGGCCCGCGCGAAGAGCACGATGAGGCCGTCTGCCGGGAAGGGGTTTACGACGCGTGCATCAAGGCGATTGAAGCCGCGATCGCGCGGGGCTTCCGCGTGACGACCAACACCACGCTGTTCAATAACGCCGACCCCGAGAAGATGCCGGCCTTCTTCGACACGCTCGAGAAACTGGGCGTGGAGGGCATGATGGTGTCGCCCGGGTTCCCTTACGAGAAAGCCCCCGACCAAGAGCACTTCCTCCATCGCCAGGAAACCGAACGCCTGTTCCAGCGGCTGTTCGCACGGGTCAAGAAAGGCTGGCGGTTCAATCAGTCGCCCCTGTTCCTCGAATTCCTGCGCGGGGAATGGGACCTGGAATGCACGCCCTGGGGGAGCCCGACCTACAACATCTTCGGCTGGCAGAAGCCCTGCTACCTGTTGCAGGAAGGCTACGTTGAAACGTTCGATGAGTTGATGACCACGACTGACTGGCCGAGCTACGGGCGGAAGAGCGGCCACCACAAGTGCACCGACTGCATGGTCCACTGCGGCTACGAGCCGAGTGCGGTGGATGCCACGTTCAGCAGCGTCCGCGGCCTGTGGCACGCCGCGCGTGTCTCGCTGCTCGGCCTCAGGCCCACCAAGCGCGTGCCCGCCCCGTCCCCAGGCGGCATGCCTGCACCGGGTGGCATGCCGTCACGCGCCGGCGGGTCGGCATGTGCCCCAGCGTCCCCCCAGGTCGTCCAACTCACGCTTTCAACTCACGACGCCGCCTGACAGTCCCGTCGCCGTGTGGCATGCCACACGTGCGCCGGCGAGTGAAAGCATGTCACCTGTCGCGACACTGCGCAGCGCCTCAGCCATGCACGTTGAACCAGCGTCCGCAGTGGGCACACTTCACGTCGCCATGCGGCGACACTTCCGCCTGCCTGCCGATCGGCGCATTGCAACTGGGACACAGGTAACCCTCGCTCGTCATCCGTGGCGCCGTGAATGTTCCCGGTCCGCCTGGCGGCGTCATCCCCCGGGCCTTCATTCCGGCTTCCATTTGCTGCTGAAGATCCAGGACGCGATCGACCAATCCAGATCGTGTGGCCGACCGCAACCCGAACAGAATTCCGCCGCCGGTGAACACGAAAGCAAGGGCGACGAAGGTGAAGAAGAGCCGGAAGAAGACCGGCACGCCGAACGCCCCGCCAAACTGGTTCGACCAGGCGAACGCAATGACGCTCAGGCCAATGCCCAGTGGAACGATCCCAATCAGTCGAGCCAGGTGCATCGTTTCTCCCCCGACAACATCATCATCAGCGCCGTCACCATAACGCATGCGCCGGAGCAACGGATCACAAAAACTCCTGGAGGTTATCCATCGCCAGCGCTTCGGTTCAGCATCGCGGGCGAGCGCGATACGATCAGGTTCCTGCCTTCGTCTCTCCTGTGAGCCCGCCCATGCGAATCGCCCTCCTGCTGATCGCTGCTGTTTTCGCCCCCTGCCTCGCCGTTGCAGGCGAACTCAAGGCGGGCGCCTTTGCGATGGACATCACCCCCGAGTCGTATCCGGTTTCAATCAACGGCGGCATGCGCGATCGGCAGGCCCAGGGGGCGCACGATCCATTGATGGCCCGCTGCCTGGTGCTGGACGATGGCCGGACGACGCTGGCCATCGCCGTCTGCGACAGCTGCATGATTCCCCGCGACATCTTCGACGCCGCCAAACAGCTCGCCTCAGCAGCAACCGGCATCCCCGCATCCAACATGCTGATGTCGGCCACGCACACCCATGAAGCGGTCACGGTGACCGGCGTTTTTCAAAGCGAACCGGAGCCGGCCTACCGCGAATTCCTGACAAACAAAATTGCCGAAGGCATTGAGCAGGCGTGGAAGCTGCGTCAGCCGGCACAGATCGCCTGGGGCAGCGGCCACGATCCGTCGCAGCTGTTCAATCGCCGCTGGTTCATGCAGCCTTCCGTCGTGAATGAAGACCCGTTCGGAAACACGACCGATGCAGTCAAAATGAATCCCGGGTTCAACCGCGAGCGACTGCAGGAACCATCGGGACCGATCGACCCTGAGGTGGGTCTCATTTCGCTGCAGACGGCCGCGGGCGAGCCGCTGGCGCTGTTCGCGAACTATTCACTCCACTACGTGGGAGACGCCCCTCCGAACATGCTGTCGGGCGATTACTACGGCGTGTTCGCCGAGCGCATGGCGGCGGCGCTGGGGGCGAAACCTCCATTCATGGCGGTGATGTCGAACGCCACCAGCGGCAACATCAACAATGTCGACTACGGATCGGGACAGGCCCGCGAGCGAAAAGGGCCGCTGGAGCAATCGACGGCCGTCGCCCTGAGCGTCATCGACGCCATCAACAAGGTGCTGCCGGAGCTGAAGTACACCTCGGACATCACGCTGGCCGCGGTGCAGACGGAGATTGAACTGGGAGTCCGCCTGCCAACCGGCGAAGATCTCGAGGCCGCGGAGGAACGCCTCGCTCAGGCCGGCCCCGGACAGTACTCGGACATCAAGGACATTTACGCCCGCGAAACCGTGCTGCTGGCCCAGTACCCCGCGCAGGTGAAGGTCATCCTGCAGGCATTCCGGATCGGCGACCTGGCGCTGGTCAGTTCCCCCTGCGAAACATTCTGCGAGACGGGTCTGGCGATCAAGGCGGACAGCCCGTTCAAACCGACTTTCGTGGTGGAGCTGGCCAATGGCTACAACGGCTACCTGCCGACGCCCGAGCATCACGCCTGGGGGGGCTACGAGACGTGGCGGGCGCGGTCGAGCTATCTCGCCGCCGATGCCGAACCAAAAATTCGCAGCACTCTGCTGGACCTGCTGGGCCAGCTGCACGCATCGCGAAAGTAGCCCGGGCCGGCGAAACGCCGGGTTTACGACTTCGTCGGCAGGTCGGCGAGCAGTTCGAGCAGAGCGGTCCGTTCGACGGGCTTCACCAGGTGCCGGTCGAAGCCCGCCTCTCTGGTGCGCTGGCGGTCTTCTTCCTGTCCCCAGCCGGTCATGGCGACGAGCAGCACATCGCGGCCTTCCGGCAGAGCGCGGATCGCCTGAGCCGCTTCAAGGCCGTTCATGCCCGGCAGGCCGATATCCATCAGCACGACATCGGGGCGGGACCGCTGGAACTCGTCGACGGCGGCGATGCCGTCGTACGCGGTGGTCACCTGGTGTTTGCTGATTCTCAGCAGCATCGAGAGGGTATTGGCCGAATCGCGGTTGTCATCGACGATCAGAATGCGATGTCGGGACGAAACCTGCGGGGCCGGTCCGGGCGCCGGTCCCTGGTCGCTGGCGGCGGTGACATCGGCGGGCAGTCGCACTGAAAACTCCGATCCATGATGGCGTCCCTGGCTGTGTGCTTCGACAGTGCCGCCATGCATCTGCACCAGGTTCTTCACCAGCGTCAAGCCGATTCCGAGGCCTCCCTGGGACCGGTCCAGCGACGAATCGAGCTGGGTGAACAGTTCAAAAATACGCGGTAATTGCGAAGCCTCAATCCCGATTCCGGAATCCTGGACGGTAATGATGGCATGCGGGCCATCCAGCCGAGTCGTCAGCTCGATGCGTCCCCCCTGCGGGGTGAACTTCGACGCATTATGCAGAAGGTTTCCGATCACCTGGGTCAGCCGGGTGGGGTCGGCAACGAGGCGGATCGGCTCAGGCGACAGGTTGACAATCAGACTTTGCTGACTGCGCTCCGTCAGGGGCAAGGCCAGCTCCACCGCCTGCTGAACGACGTCGGACAGGAGAATCTTCGACTTCCGCAGCTCGATTTTCCCCTGGCTCAGTCGACTGACCTCCAGCAGGTCGTCGACCAGACGGACCATGTGGCTGACCTGCCGTTCGAGCGTCGAGCGGACTTCGCGGCAGACCGCGACATCGGCTTCCGCCTCCTTGAGGATGGCCAGGGCGTTTGAAATCGGAGCCAGCGGATTGCGCAGCTCGTGGGCGAGGATGGCGATGAATTCATCCTTGCGGCGATCCGCATCCTTGAGGGCGGCATTCGCACGCTCGAGGTCGACCGTGCGCTCGGCGACCCGCTGTTCCAGCGATTCATTCATCCGCCGCAGCGCCGCATGGTCGCGGTGCCGCTCGAGGGCATGCCGGATTGTCCGCTCGAGGGTATCGGCAAGATGATGCTTCGGGAGGTAATCAGCGGCCCCGGCCTGCATGGCCTCGAGGTCGATTTCACGCTCGCCCTGGCCGGTCAGCAGAATGATCGGCGCCCGCAGGCTCTGCACCTGCGGTTCCCGCAGAAACAGGATGCCGGTTCGTTCTCCCAGCCGGTAATCGAGAAGGATGACATCAAACGGCTGTGCCTGGATCGCCGCCAGGCCCGCAGCGTACGACGACGCCCAGGTCGCGGTGAACGGCTGCCGCATGGTGTCCGTAAGGACATCTCGGGCGAGGACAAAGTCGTCTTCGTCGTCGTCAATCAGCAGAATGCGCAGCGGAGAATCCATCAAACGTCAGTGGGAATGAATCCCGTTGTCGAGTTCGACGATCTCCAGCCAGTACTTGCCCAGCGTGCGAATCACTTCCACCAGCGCTTCGAAGGTGACCGGTTTGGTGATGTACGACGCCGCGCCCAGATCGTAGCTGCGATAAATGTCTTCTTCCGCTTTCGACGTGGTGAGCACGATGACGCGGATGTTGTTGAACTTCGGATCCTTGCGCAGCTCGGCCAGCGCTTCGCGTCCGTCTTTCTTCGGCATGTTCAGGTCGAGCAGAATGATCCCCGGTTTCGGGTTCGCTTCGACATCGGTGAACTTGCCGCGATGGTACAGGTAGTCCATCAGCTCGACGCCGTCTTCGACGAACCGCAGTTCGTTGGCGACCTGGCTGGCGTCGAATGCTTCCCGCGTCAGCAGGCGATCATCGGCATCATCGTCAGCCATCAGGATGACGACGGATTTTCGGCTCCCCACGACTCTTCCTTTCTCAGTTGTTCCACGGGCAGCGTGACGACGAATGTGGCCCCCTCGCCCAGCCGGCTGCGCGCTGTAATCGTACCGCCATGCCGCTCAACAATCTTCCGGCAAATGGCCAGGCCGATGCCGGTTCCCTCGAATTCGTTCCGGCCATGCAGCCGCTGGAACACCTCGAAAATACGGTCCAGATACTGTTCTTCAAAGCCAATCCCGTTGTCGGTCACGGTCAGAATGACTCGCGGCGTCTGACCTTCCGCCTCGATTCGCTCCGCCGCAACCCGCACCACCGGCGTGACATCGGGCCGGCGGAATTTGAGTGCATTGGCGATCAGGTTCTGAAGCAGCTGCCGCACCTGCGTCGGGTCGGCATCGATGGTCGGCAGTTCCCCGACTTCCACCCGACCTTCCACCTGCTGAATGCGCCCTTCCAGATCGCCCACCACGTCCCGGGCCACCGCTTCCAGGTTGACTGGCTTGAATGGCTGGGCCCGCGTGGCGACACGGGAGAAACTCAGCAGGTCGTTGATCAGCGTCCGCATGCGGGAGGCGGATGTCAAAATCCGGTCGAGATAGTCACGCGACTGGTCGTTCAGCGAGTCGCGGCTGATCTTCAGCCGGTCGCCGAACGCCTCGATTTTCCGAAGCGGCTCCTGCAGATCGTGCGACGCCACCGACGCGAACTGCTCCAGTTCCCGGTTGCTGGCCCGCAGCGACGCATTGGCCGTCGCCAGTTCGCTGGTACGCTCCTGCACGCGCTCTTCCAGAACCTGGGTCATTTTTTCACGCTGCGTCACTTCCCGCATCGACAGGTACCAGGCGATCAACACCATCGCCAGCCCCATCAGGGTCGCAACGGCGGCCGTCTGCCGCGTCGAACTGTGGCTATCCTTCGATTCCGCGTCGCGCTGTCCCAGCAACTGGAGTTCTTCGGCAATCATGGCGTCGAGATGCTCGCGCACGGCCGCCATCTGGTCAAAACCTTTCCCCTGAAGCACAAAGTCGCGACCAGCCTCGCGGCCATCGGCGTCGACGATGCGGATTCCCTCTGCGAGCGTCGTCAGCCGCTCATTCACGCTCCGGGCCAGCACCGGGAACGTCCGCAGCTGTGCCGGGTTGTCGGTGATGAGCGTCGAGAGTTCGGCCAGTTGCGAGGAGATCTCCGGCACGCTTCGCTGATACGGTTTCAGATAATCGGGCTCCACCGTCAGCAGGTAGCCCCGTTGCGACGACTCGGCCGCATTGAGCGAGGTGCGAATGCCCCCCAGGGCGTTGAGCACCTGGTATGTGTGCAGCACTTTCGCTTCGTTCTCGGCAATCAGCTGGATGTGACGGTGGATCAGGAGTCCGCTTCCCAGAATCACCGCGGCGGCCAGCGCAAACCCCAGCATCATTCCGCTGCCGACAAACGAGCGTTTCAACGTGGCCTCATCTGGAAAAAGGACCGCGCATGCCGGCAGCCCGAATCGGGAATCCCCCATCGTAAGGGGGCCTTCCGAAGCCAACAAGCGGCGAAAATGCGTGGCAGAGGCGAATCCGCGCCAGCCCGACGGCGCTGGTCCTCATGTGCTTGCGGTGGACGATTTCCCGCGCAGCCCCAGCCACCACACCCCTGCGATCGCCAGCAATAGAACATCCACAACGCCCACCACGACCAGCCAGTTCGACCACCCGCGCGCGGCGGGTGCCTTCCGCGCCAGCCCTTCCTGGTTCTCGATCGGGCGGATTGGCGGCAGGTAAGGACTTGCCCCCGCCAGGTGATCGTCAACCCGTCCCAGGCCTTCCTCGACGGCACGCGTTCGCAGATCATTGCCCCGCGGACCGGAGGCGATCAGCGCCGGAATGTCCGTCTCCGCCAGCCGCTGAATCTCCTTGAGCGCTGCAATCTCACGCCTGTCAACACGGACGATCGCACTCCACAGGCCCGTCAGCCGCAGTGAACTTCGTCGTGCGTCGTCGGCAATGCGCGACAGCTCGGCCCGGGCGGTCCCGGAAACCTCCGCCCAGCGGCCGGGCTCCCGTTCGGCCGCAAGCAGTTCCTGACGGACTCGCGTCAGGCGTCCGCTGAGTTCTGGCACGCCGGCATCGAAAATCGGCGCGACCCGCAGCAACAGCGTGGCCGCCCCGATGACGATCACTCCCAGCGCCAGCGGCACATAGCGGGATCGCAACCCGCGAGGGGGCGGCGATGCCGTCGGGTTGGCGCTGATCGTCACTGCTCCCCCTGTTCCACGCGGCCCGAAACCACTTTGTCCGCCAGGCTTCGGGCTCGCAGCGACTCAAACCTCGCACATTCCATGCGCTCCAGGTTCGCCGCCGCCGCCCCCATGCCCAGCGCTACGCAGCCGTGCACGTCGAGCCCCTCCAGCAGGCCCACGGCCACGCCTGCAGCAACGCTGTCGCCGCAGCCGATCGGATTGACAATTTCCACCCCGGCCGGCGGCGTAATGCGCCACGTTTCCGCCGCCCCTGTCAGCCAGGCGGTCGAACCGCCGGCGGTCACCAGCACCCACTCGGCGCCGGCCGCGTTCAGTTCGCGCATGGCGACCAGCAGGCTGGCGTCGTCATCGAGCGGCCGGCCCAATGTCCCCGCCAGCTCCTCACGGTTCGGTTTGACGAGGAAGGGCCGGAATCCCAGACAGTCGAGCAGTTCAGGTCCCCGGATGTCGAGCACCAGTTTCGTCGCCTGGCCCTGGTTGGACTGCAGGGCCGGGGCGCCGGCTGCGGCGTCGATCAGTTCGCTGTAGAAGGTGCGCGGCGTGCCGTTTGGCAACGAGCCGCTCAGTACAATCACCGCGGCCTCGCCGGCGGCGGCGGTGAATGCTCGCGAATAGCGCGCCAGTTCCTGAGGCGTCACCTGCGGCGAGTTCTCGACGAGTTCCGTCGTTTCGCCCGCCGCGCGGTTGATGAGCGTGGTGCAGACGCGCGTTGGCGTTCCCGAGGTCACCCAGTCGGCGGTCCCCCCGGCGGCCTCAAAATCTTCCGCGAGCGCCGCGCCGCTGGCGCCGCCGATGAACGAAACAAGCCGGGAGTTCTGCCCCAGCGAGCGCGTCGCCAGCGCCACATTCACCGCCTTGCCCGAGGCGAACCAGCGCGATTCGCGGGCGCGGTTCACCTCGCCGGTGTGAAGCTGGTCGAACACCAGTACGTACTGCCAGGCAGGTGTCAGTCCGGCCGCCACGATCACACTCGGATCCTCCGCCACGTCGCCGTCGATTCAGGGAACAGGGGATGGTAACAGCGTTGCCAGCGGAGCGTCGCCGGTCGCGGGCCGCAATTCCATTGACGTTGACCCAAGCCTCGCCCGAAGATGATCGACAGACCCCGATTTCCCGCCTGCGCCTGGCCTGATCCATGTCACTGCATCGTCGGACATTGCTGCAGGCGGGGGCCGTCAGCTGGCTGGGGCTGTCGTGGCCGCAATTGCTGGCGGCGCAGTCGGTCGCCGCCGCGCCTGTCGATTCCTTCGGCCGGGCCAAGGCCTGCATTCTGCTGTTCATGTGGGGCGGGCCGGCTCATCAGGACACGTGGGACCTCAAACCGGCCGCGCCGCGGGAAATCCGCGGGGAATTCCAGCCGATCTCAACCGCCACGCCCGGCATTCAGATCTGCGAACACTTCCCACGGCTCGCCATGCGGACGGACAAGCTGGCGATCGTGAGGTCGATGACGCACACAAACGTCGACCATACGACATCGACCCACTTTCTGCTGACCGGGCAGGCCCCGCCGCCGGTCAACGATCTCACCAAAGACTGGCCCAGCCTGGGGAGCGTGATGTCGAGCCTGGGGCGCGGTCGCGAACCGCTGCCGCCGTTCGTGTCGATGCGGCCGAAGGTTCCGGGGGATGTGCCGCGGTTCGTCGAGCAGAGCCACGGCCAGTTCGCGGGCTGGCTCGGGCGGAAATACGATCCGCTGACGATCGATGCCGACCCGAACACAGCCGAGTACCGCGTCGGAGAGTTCATGCTGCAGGACGGCATCGCGGTTTCGCGACTGGATGAACGCCAGACGCTGCTGACGGAACTCGAACGCCAGCGGGCTGCGATGAGCGTCGGCTCCGGTACGGCCATCAATGAGCATTACCGCCGCGCCTTTCATCTGCTGCATGACGCTGCGGGGGGCGACGCGTTCGATCTCACCCGCGAACCCGACAGCATTCGCGACCGTTATGGCCGGAACCCGCATGGGCAGAGCGTGCTGCAGGCGCGGCGGCTCGTGGAGCGCGGCGTGCCGCTGGTCTGCGTGTTCTGGCCGAACGACGGGATCAAGAACGTCAGCGTCTACTGGGACACCCACAGCCGGAATTTCATCGATCTCAAGGATCGCCTGATGCCGGTCGCGGACCAGGCGTTCTCGACGCTGCTGGATGATCTCTCCGAGCGCGGACTTCTGGATGAAACGCTGGTGATGTGGACGGGAGAATTCGGCCGGACGCCGAAAGTCGGCCAGCGGAACAGCGATGCGGGAGCGGGTCGCGATGGCCGCGACCACTGGCCCAATTGCTTCACGACGGTGCTGGCCGGCGGGGGCGTGCGCGGCGGGCAGGTGTATGGCGCGTCGGACAAGCACGCGGCCTATCCGATTGCCGACGCGCTGCAGCCCGTCGACCTGATGGCGACGGTGCACCATCTGCTAGGGATTCCGCGGGAGCTGACGCTGCATGATGCGCAGGGGCGTCCGCAGGTCATTTGCCCCGGCGAACCGGTGACGCGGTTGTTTGGTTAGAGGACATCTGCAGGACAGGGAGGGTGAAGGTCCTCCTGAGCCGCATCCGGGTCGCGAGCCTCCACCGATTTGGGCTGCGCTCCGGCACTGATTGCCAGACTTTCCTTCCCGCGGCCGGTGGTGACCGCATCAAACAAGTCCGTCTCACTCCGGATACGGCTCGGCGGGAGCCTCGCGCCACTGCTGTGAACACGATTGGGGGGACGGATGCGTGTCATTGGTCCTTGGGGG